>OENY01000112.1_pt1 | contig 31918 bp, 31 predicted proteins | sample 1539391 | NCBI WGS metagenome assembly OENY01 (sample SAMN03777356, study PRJEB22549) | human gut metagenome | biome: gut; feature: infant; material: feces | host: Homo sapiens | collected 2013-11-24 | reverse complement strand
ATCATATCTCTAATAGTAATTTTTTGAATTGTCAAATTATTGTTTTTTATTACATAATTCGGAAAAAAATCTATAATCTTTTGATCAATTTTTTCTATATAACCTTTATCTAAAGCTATCCCGATTAAAATTGAAATAATACTTTTAGTAACAGAAGCAACATGTACCGTACTATTTACGTTACCCCCATTAAAATAATTTTCATATTTTGTTACACCATTTTTTAATCCAATAATTCCTGTAATATTATCATATTTTGTATTAATGATTTCTTCTAACTGTATTATTTTCTCTTGGTTCATCTAGTTCTCCTTTATTTTCACCAAACTTTAAGCTTACTTACTGGATAATAAACTTCAGTAATAAGTTCTTTGTCACTTGTAACCTGTGATGGATCATTTACATATACTTCATACAAAGGGGCATCATTTTTATAACCTATTTTTTCCGCCCATTCACATTGTTTAATATATATCGAAGACAAATTAGAATAAGAGCCATGAACAACCGTTTTAAGACATGTTCCCGGTACAAATTCTCTAGTTCTATTATTTGTTTCTTGTACAGGAATGGCAAATTCTGTATCTAACCCTTGTAAAGTAAATTCTGAGCTGTGGAAAAGTACCATCGGTGGCGCGGTTACTGTTAACTTATCGGTCATAATTTCTCTAAACAATTGTCCAAAACTATTACTGTATGCTTCAGCAAATTCATCTTCTTGAATCATTTTACGAATATTCAGCAAATTCATAGGCGGTATTTCTACTAGCTGCACATCAATTTTATCTAGATACGACATAATTGATTTTCCTTGTTGGAGAGTTGTGATATCCTCATGCAGCTGCGCTAAAGAATTTTGATAATTTTGGATTTTTAAATCAATCTCCTTTTTCTTTTTCATTAAAGCTTTACATAATTTTTCATCCTGTGCTTCTTCTGTTTCAAGAATTTCTTTAATTTCTTCTAGTGAAAAATTATATGATTTTAAGCGATTAATAAATAACATTGTTTCTAACTGATCAATAGAATAATATCGATAACCATTTTCCAGATTGATCTCATCGGGTAAAATTAGCCCAATTTCAGCATAATATCGTAATGTTTTAGTCGAAACTTGGCATATCTTTGAAAACTCCCCAATTGATAACATAAATTAGTACCTCCTACTAATCTCTATGTTCATCTTACACCTTGCCCTAAGGGGAAAGTCAATGTAATCTAATTAAGTTTTTTATAATCCACAAAAAAGAGGACCTTAGTCCTCAAATAAACATGCTCCATTAGTTTCAATTACCTTTTTATACCAATAAAAACTTTTTTTAGGAATTCGTTTGTATGTTCCCTTACCGTAATCATCAGCATCTACATAAATAAAGCCATATCTTTTACTCATTTGCTTTGTCGATTCTGAAACAATATCAATACATCCCCAAGAAGTATATCCTAAACATTCGACTCCATCAATTTCAATAGCATTAAGCATTTCTTTAAAATGACAATCGAAATAATCAATCCGATATTGGTCATCAATAGTTCCATCAGGTAAAACTACATCCTTTGCACCCAAACCATTTTCTACAAGCAAAATTTAAAAATGAGGGAGTAGAAATTGTAAAAGAACCTGGTGATGATGAAGTGATGAAAAAGTATCCTGTTGATTTTGTATCATTTAGTTACTATATGTCATCATGTTCAGCTGCTAGTAGCGAAGGTTTAGATACAGCAGTTGGAAATACTGTCACAGCAGTTAAAAATCCTTACTTGCCTTCAAGTGAATGGGGCTGGCAAATTGATCCAATTGGTTTAAGAATTTCAATGGTTGATTTATATGACCGTTATCGTAAACCGTTATTTATAAATAAGCAGGATATTCACCAAATACTTGAGTATCACTATAACAATATGTACCTCTCATATCTTGTTGGGCTTGTAAGACATCTTCTGGTTTGCAACTATAAGGGTAGTATGTCAGTTTAGTCAACATACACCCTACCATTGAATCAGAAATAATTTCATGACAAATTTTTGTTGCTAACGCACTAGCTACAAATTGATGGTGCATTGCTTGAAAAATTACCTGATTCCATTTAATTCCTGGAAAACGATCTTCAATCAAACCACCAGTAGTATAAGGATGACGAATCATACTATCCACTTCATTAAAAGTAAGCCAATATTTAACTTTATTTTTATAACGTTCACAAATTGTTTTTACGAACGTTTCAAAGAATCCAACTAATTTACGATTATACCAGCCATTATATTTTAATACTAAATTTAATGGGGGTTCATAATGTGACATTGTTACAAGTGGTTCAATTCCATACTTTGCACACTCATCAAATACATCATCATAAAATTTTAAGCCCGCTTCATTTGGTTGTTCATCATCACCATTAGGGAAAATTCGCGACCAGGCAATCGACATCCGGTAAACTTTAAACCCCATTTCTGCAAACATTTTAATATCTTCTTTATAATGATAATAAAACTGACTCCCATGCCGTTTTGGATACAAACTATCGTCATCACTTGCTAATGCTTCTTCAATATCTTTACTAGTAATATGATTATGAGCTTTATAATTTTCAACATCAACATCAAGGTGATGACGGGCACAATCAGAAACCGAAATACCTTTTCCACCTTCTTTCCAGCCACCTTCTACTTGATTAGCTGCAGTTGCACCGCCCCATAAAAAACCTTCTGGAAATTTTCTCATCATAACTCCTCCTATATAATTTTATTATAAGTTTTTAATCAGCAGTTGCCCATATCGATATATTGTTTCGGTTAGAATTATCAAATATTATAATTTGTTTTAAGCTTTTTTGAAATTATCAACCATTAGTCATTTTGCCAATCATAGCGCTGCCCAATCAATTCTTCAAGATGCCGTTCTATTTTATCGTAATTATGAACAATTAAAGATGCTACTAAGATATCTAAAATATATAGTGATGACATAGTAAAAATTACTGTTGAAAATTCAAAGGTATTTTCTGTTATCATAATTTGAAAATTATAATCTGTTAGATTCAATAACCGCTTATCAACATTCCCGGTTATTGATAAACTAGGGATATTATATTGTTTTAAACGTTTCGCAGCATCAACCATACTCGGATTTTTACCAGTATGTGATAATAAGATTGAAAATGAAGGAATTTTATCTTGCTGCAATCTTTTACAGTGATTCCACTGGATACTGTTATAAGCATTTGCTGAAATTCCGATTTCGTCAAGTTTGTAACAAATATTACGAGCAATTTCAAAATTGATTCCATCACCGTATAAATCAATTACTTGTGCTCGCTTCATTAAGTTGCTTACGCGAATAACTGTGAATCCTTTAATTTCATCATTTCAGGATATTCTGATACATAAATAAATTTCATATCAGCATATCCTTTAGTACCTAATTTCTTACATAATCTTGTAATTGTCGATGCACTAGTATAACTTGCATTAGCTAACTCATTAACACTCATTTCCAATAAAGCTTTAGGATTAGCAATAATGTAGTCGACAACTGCTTTTTCTTGATTAGTAAGATTTTCTAGGGTATTCATTTTATCAATAATCATCTCTCTATCCTCGCGTATCTTATTTTTCTTCATTATAATATTTTTATTGACGAAGCAACATTTTTTTCATTTTCTAAAAATTACTAATTAAAAATCCCCAGTTTTAACTGGAGATTTAAAAAATTAATTGAATTAGATAGCAAACATAGAGCACACAAGTCAAAGTTTGCCCAATTTTTTCTGTGATATCAAAAGTAGAATCCTTTTTCCAAACACGATACATCGCAATAGGTGGAAATAAAATAACTAAAAAATATGTGATGATTTTATATTTAGTGAAAGGATGTAATGCTTTTTCATCTGGTTTATTGAGCTCCTCTTTCATCCTTAAAATATTTTGTTGTCGTAGAGTCAATCCCCGATTGTTCTGTTTGATTACTTTTGTTGCCATCTCTATTCTCCTTGATTAATTTTCTTGCTTATTTGCAGCAAAAACAAATGGTAAATAAACGATAAATGATAATACTACACAAAGGGCTTGAGTAATAACTGCCCCAATACTTCCTCCCGAACCTAACCAGGCAATTAGTAATGGTGGAGTAGTCCACGGAACTGCATAAATCATTTTTCCACAGAAACCAATTACTGTCATAAAATATGCAAATGTTGCGGTAATGACAGGTGTTAAAATAAATGGAATCATAAAAATTGGATTTAATACAATTGGCAATCCAAAAGTCATTGTTTCATTAATATTAAATAGCCCAGGGGCTAAAGATAGTTTAGCAATTGTTCGATGGTCGGAACGTTTTGATGCCAGCAGCATAGCAAATAATAGTCCAATCGTACAGCCTGCTCCACCCATTGTTGTAAAACAACTAATAAATGTTTCATTTAAAATAAATTGTGGGGTTTGACCATTAGCTGCAGCATCAGTATTTGCGATAACAGCTTCTAACATGGTTGCTTGATAAACCGGTTTTAATACTTGAGTACCATGGATACCAATAACCCAGAAACAAGTTGAAAGGAAGAATATTAATAAATATCCCGGTAATCCTGTCAAAATACCTCTTAACGGCGCTTGAATCCATGTTGAAATCATATTGTAAATTGAATTCCCTGTTACTTTTGTAAATAAAAGTCCAAAGGCCGAAATAATCAAAATTGTAAGTACTGCCGGAAATAATGCATTAAATGCTGATGAAACATTTGATGGCACTGATTCGGGCATTTTAATTGCTAATTTTCCACTATCTGCTAAGCGACAATATATTTCCATTGAAACAATAGCTACGATCATTCCTAAAAATAATCCTTGTGCATTAGTAAACTCACGCGGCAATACATTGACTACTTCAACTAAATCAGTTACTCCCTCAACTGCAACTTTAGTAAACGAATCGCACAAAGATACATATGCAGAAATTGCAACAACTGGTGCCACTGTCTCTTTATGTCCTAATTGTTTAGCCATTTCAATTGCTATTAACACTACTGTACCAATCGTAAAGAAATTTAAAGTAGCGTAATTAGCTGCGGTAAATAATGGTGTCAATTCTTCAAGCCAAGCAAATCCATCAATTTTAGCTAAGCTGATTCCTGTAGTAGTTGTACTACACACAACATTACTAAACAGCGTACAAAATGCTCCCGTAATAATAATTGGCAGCAAAGCAGTAAATGCATTTTTAATCGCTGTCATATGACGTTGATTAGAAATTTTTGAAGCGACCTTTAATAGCCCCTCGGTAAGACGATCAGTCATACTCATAACTCTTTCTCCTTTTATCAATTAAAATTTTATTGTGCACAAAATTTAATTTATGGAATGATTGTAACCGCTAACAAATTTTAGTTCTACCGTAGAAAATTGCTTTGGTTGAAAAACGTCAAGATATTCAATATTTAGTTTTACTTTTTGAAAATTGTTCAAAATTTAATAAATAAAAACTATTAAAACTTTCTCTCTAACAGCCAACTCAATCTAAATTTATTTACTATCCTTCACAATTACCTGTTTTAAAATATCTTATTCTAAGCCGATTACTTTTCCTAATTTGAGTCCAATCCTCATACCTTCAGTTATACCTCTTTGAATTCATTATCATGATGCTTATCTTTAATTGTAATCATTTTTTATAAACAACTTGAATCATAAAATAATAAAAAGAGGACTTAGTCCTCTAGTATAGATGCCCCATTTGTCGCAATAACTTGTTTATACCAGTCAAACGAATCTTTTTTATAACGTTTATATGAACCATTACCATAATCATCCACATCAACATACACAAAACCATAACGTTTAGACATTTGGTTTGTTGAATTAGATACCAAATCAATACATCCCCATGCGTATAACCCATTAGCTCAACACCATCTTCATGAATGGCTTCATACATTGCTTGACAATGTTGTTTTAAATAATCAATTCGATAATCATCATGTACCTTGCCATCAATCAATTCATCTTTAGCCCCTAAGCCATTTTCTACAATAAATAACGGTTTACGATAACGATCGTATAGATCAACTAATGATACTCTTAAACCAATTGGATCAATTTGCCAACCCCAATCAGAACTAGGAATATGAGGATTTTTAATTGCAGTTACAGTATTACCTGCAGTTTTATTTAATCCAGTATCATCTTTAGCCACACAGCTAGATGAATAATAACTAAATGAAATAAAATCAACTGGATATTCTTTCATAATTCTTAAATCTTCTTCTGTCATATTAATATTGAAGCCCTTATTTTTATACATACTTAATAAATATGCTGGATACTCACCATGAACTTGGGTATCAGAGAAACAGTAAATTGAGCGCATTCTTTGTTGTGCTTCTAAAACATCTTCAGGTTTGCATGTATATGGATAATACGTTAATTTAGTCAACATACACCCCACTTTTGCATCAGGAATATTATCATGAGTGACCTTAGTCGCTAAAGCACTAGCAACAAATTGATGGTGCATAGCCTGAAAACATACTTCTTCAAATTCTTCCGGTTTAAATCTTGATTCAATCAAACCACCAGTCATAAATGGATGTCTAATAATTGAATCTATCTCATTAAATGTAAGCCAATATTTAACTTTATTTTTATAACGTTTAGTTATTACATCAACATATCTAACAAAAAAATCTATTGCTCGACGATCATACCAGCCATTATACTTTCTTGCAAACTCTAGTGGTGGTTCATAGTGTGACATTGTTACTAATGGTTCAATTCCATACTTTGCACACTCGTCAAATATGTCATCATAGAATTTTAATCCCGCTTCATTAGGTACTAATTCATCACCATTGGGAAATATCCGACTCCAGGCAATTGACAAACGATAAACCTTAAATCCCATTTCCCCTAATAATTTAATATCTTCTTTCCAGTGATGATAAAAATCACTAGCATGTCGTTTTGGATAATAAACTTCATCATCCGTTGCTAATGCCTGATCAATCATTTCATCAGTAATATCACATAATCCATGTACATCAGTTAACTCTTTTAAACTTTTAGGATCCGTAAATAATGCCACGTCACTTACCGAAATACCTTTTCCACCTTCTTTCCAACCACCTTCAAATTGATTAGCAGCAGTGGCACCACCCCATAAAAATCCTTCAGGAAATTGTTTTGTCATTTTATCGACCTCCGTATTCTAATTTATTTTAATGTTAGCACTATTGATTATTAATTTCTTATTTGTTTCATCTTATGAAAAACAAAAGCAGTAGATTTCTCTACCACTTTCGTTAATCAATATAATTATTTAATAATCTGCCATCAGCAAAATTAAGCTCCGGATAATGAGCTTTTAAATTTTCTACAACATTACTGATACCGCTACCTCCAGATGTAGCGAAAGGTACAATTTGTTTTTTAGAAAAATTATAACTTTCCAAAAAGGTATCAATAATTCGAGGTTCAACATACCACCAGATTGGAAAACCTAGATAGATTATCTCATATTGATCAAGATTATCCAATTTGTTTAAAATCTCTGGTCTACAGCTTTGCGCCTTCATTTCTAAAGAACTGCGACTATTATCATCCATCCAATTTAAATCAGCACTTGTATACTCGATCTTTGGACAAATTTCAAATAATTCCGCTAATTCTTCTTGAGCCAGTCTAAGTGCGACTTTTTTTGTAACACCACTAGCACTAAAATACGCAACTAATTTCTTACTCATACATTTCCTCCTAAACAATAATAAAGGTATATCTCTATACCTTTATTATAAGATGACTTTAAATAAAGTCTAATACTTAGTTTTTATTAGTAGTAATGCTTATTAAGCATCTATGCTGTTTGTTCAATTTGTGCCTGTTGTTTTTCATATAGCTTAACAAAAGGTAAATAGATCAATGCAGATAAAATGATTCCTGCTAATTGACAAATTGGCGCCATAAAATTACCCCCAGATCCTAAAAATGCAATTAACAACGGTGGCATTGTCCACGGTAAATCGACATACATAATTGGACAAATATGAAGCATTGTAAGAACATAACCAAAAATAACAGTAACTAGCGGTGCTAAAATAAATGGGATGATTAAAGTTGGATTCATTACAATAGGAACCCCAAACATACTAACTTCACCAATATTAAATAATTCAGGTACTAAAGCAATTCGTGCAATTGATTTATTTTCTGGACGTTTACAAACTATTAACATAGCTATCGTCAAACCTAACATACATCCTGTTCCACTAGTGGCGAAGAAAGCCCGATGAAATGTATTATTGACAATATTACTTGGCTCCAACCCTGCTTTAATTGCATCAAGATTTTCAACAGCTAAAGTTGTTAAAATAGGATTGAAAACACCACCAATCATGTTATCACCATGTAATCCAATTGACCAAAATACTAAACTAATAAACATAAATGTTAGTACACCCGGTAAAGAACCACCTATATATAGTAATGGCTTTTGAATAACATTAAAAATAACATCATTAATGTAGACTCCCGATACCACATTTACCCCCAAACCAACTAAAGAAATAATCAAAATTTCAATAAATGCAGGTACTAAATATTCAAATGATTTAGCAATTTGTGGTGGTACTTGATCTGGTAATTTGATTTTTAACTTATCAAGTTTAAATAATCCACAAAATAATTCTACTGCCACTATCGCTACGATCATTCCTGTAAATAGTCCTTGACTCCCTAATGAACTAGTAAAGATTCCACTCACAGTTTGAATTAATTCACCTCCCGCTTTAATATCTAATGATGTTTGAGTTACAGTTAATAATGAAACGACTGCTAATAAACCACAAAACATTGGACTGCTTTTTCGACTTGTTCCAATTTCACCACCAACTAAAAATGTGATTGCAACACTGATACATCCAATTGTCGCAAAATTTAGTGCATTAAAAGCTGGATTTAAAAAACTTAAATTCATTACCGCTGGTACTAAGGCCCCTAATCCCGTGGTATCATTACAAATAACATTTGACCATAATACACCAATTGCTCCAATAATAGTAAATGGAACAAAAGTCTGAAATGCATTCTTGATTGATGAAAGATAACGATTTTCAGCAGCAAAAACGCCTACTTTCATCAATATATCTTGAAATTTATCCATAAAATTCTTCTCCTCTTTTAAAAACATTGTACTTAATCTTCGCTAGCAGATAATTAAGTTTTTTCAAGCCATATTCATCTTAGCAAAAAAATAATCATAAATAATAAATTGTCTAGATACAGGAATAAAAGTTCAATTATTTAGATTTATCAGTAAAATATTTCGTACTTTTAGTCCTATTTAAGTTTTCAAATCTTTAGTAAATAATTAGATACTCAATTAGTTTTACACAAATTGTAATGTACTATTAAAATCGTATAAAATAAAAAAGATTACTCGACTGAGTAATCTTTACAACCTAAAAACAAATAAATTATTATTTTAACTTTGAAATACCTGTTTCCAATATTTCCATTTGTAATAATGTTTGTTCATGAGTAATAATCTGAGGCTGATGCTTAACAATACAATCATAGATACCATCATACACTCGGGCATAGTCCCCTGTTACACTAACCACTTTTTCTTCGTGATAAAAACCATCTTGATCATAATAGATAAGGGTACCATAATGCTCCGGTGTATCAACTCCAAAATCTTTATTCGTCGGCATATAAAATAATTTTAAATGTTCTTCTTGACGATCCTTGCTCTGTTTAATAAACATTCCCTTCTTACCATATACAACAAAACTAGGTCTTTCTTTAACTCTAAAATAACTTGATTTAACAGACACTTTCAACGTTCCATAATACATATCTAGATCAAAATAATCATTAAAACGCCCCTCTCCTAATAATTGACGAACATCATAATTAATTGTATCAGGTTTTCCAAAATAACTAATAACCTGATCTAATGTATGGCAACCATGCCCATATAAATATGACATTGCAGGATCAAAATGATTGATTTTTTCTGGAACCTCCGGACGATAATAATCAAAATGCATTTCTAATTCTAATAAATCTCCTAATTTCCCACTCTCTATTACTTTTTGTACCGTTAAAAAATCACTGTCATAGCGCCTATTTTGATATGCTGAGCAATACAGCCCTTTCTCATCAGCAAGAGCAAAAATCTCTTTAGCCTGTGCACTATTTTCCATGAATGGTTTCTCAACTAAACAATGCTATCCAGCATTTAAGACCATTTTTGCATAATCATAGTGTAAGTGATGAGCTGTACAAATAACGACCATATCTATTTTAGGATCATTCAATATCTTATTAACATCCTCAACATACTCAACTCCATCAATAGTTTTCCATAAATCATGTCTAATCCTAATATCAAATATCTTTTTAACAATAAACTTATCTGATCTTTGTAAGACAAAAGGTAAATGGTAACGATTAGCACTTTTGCCATTCCCAATATAAGCTAAAACTAATTTATTATTAATCATTTTCAGATACTACTCCTTTCTATTATTCATAATATTTATATTTTATTTTTCTCATCATGATATTTTGATAAAACATCAACAATTATTTGGTGATCCTCATTATGAGCTAATCCAGATACAATAACACTTCCAATCATCCCTTTACCAACAATAATAGGATAAGCACCACCACATATCACATATCTTTCATCATTAGTGTATTGCTGATAACAATGACTTCGTTCATTCTCTTGCCAAATTTGATAAGTTGGCAATTTAAATAGTTCTACTGTGTTTTGTTTACGATTTAACCATTGATCACCTTTTTTGCCATTCATCAAATATTGAAAAACAATATCTTGATTTAAAACAATTCTGATTCTAATATTTTTTAAGTTTTCTTTTTTTACTTTTTCAACTAAATTACAACCAAGCAAAAAAGCATCTTCATTATCAAACTTATTAAAAGCAATTAGTTTTTCCATTTTATCACCCCATTTATTTATATCATAAATATTTAGAGGTTTTGTTTATTCCCCTTATTTAGTATCTAAAGTTCTATTTTAAAACCATAAATAACAATTTATAAGTACCTTTAGACCTAAATAAAAAGGAGTTTAATTAAACTCCCACTAAATTATTAAATTTCTTTTTCTTAGTAACAAAATATGCAATTATAATTGATGAAGCTGTTAAAGCCCAGCTAATTGGATAAATAATCAATAACATATTATATGTATTGAAATGCGGGAAGACTAAAAACATATAACCTAACCGAACCCCGCAAGTAAAAATAACACATAATAATGTTGAAATCATAGGACTGCCTAACCCCCTTAGACTACCTGACATAATTTCTATTGTCATATTTAAAACTTCAAAAATTAATATATATGTCATTCTGATTGTCGCCAACTCGACAATTTTAGGATTTGAGGTAAATATACCTGCAAAGAACCGATCAAAAACAATAAATATCATACTTAATGAGACTGTAAAAATAGTCCCTAAGATCATACAGCCTCGAGTAGATTTGATACATCTTTTATAGTTGCCTGCTCCATAATTTTGACTATTGAATGTAATACTAGCTTGTGAAAATCCAGTTATTAAATAGTATACATAAATTTCAAAATTCAAACCAACTGTTGAAGCCGCAACAACATCAGCTCCTAAACTGTTTATTCCTGATTGAATAATAATATTAGAAACATTAAATAACATCCCTTGAATAGCTGCAGGAATCCCAGTAAATAAGATATCTTTAGTAATAGTCTTATCTATTTTTAGTTTTTCTAATGATAATTTCAATGGTCCCTGTTCTTTAGTTAAGATATAAAATAATAATAAAGCACTAGTTGCATCTGCAATCAGTGTTGCTAATGCTACTCCTGCAACATCTAATTTACAAACAACAACGAAAAATAGTCCTAAAGTAACATTTACAACACCAGAAATCAATAAGCAGTATAGTGGTCGTTTTGTATCTCCACCGGCCCTTAGTATTGCTGCTTCAAAATTATAAATCGTTAAAAAAATCATTCCAATAAACGTAATCCGTAAAAACAAAGCAGCTTGATCGAGTACTTCTTTTGGTGTTGACATAATTTTCAATAGCCAGACTGCAATAACTTCACCAATTAAAGCAATGACAATCCCACTAATAATCGAAAGTAATATTGAAGTATGCACTGCTTTACTAGTATCTTTTTCATTTTGAGCCCCTAAAAACCGCGAAATAACAACATTTGCTCCGATTGATAAACCAACAAATATTGTAATAAATAAATTAGTAATCGGGCTGGTACTCCCAACCGCTGCCAAAGCATTACTTCCTGAAAAATGTCCTACAACAGCAACATCTGCAGAATTAAATAACTGCTGCAACACACTTGTTGCTGCCAACGGTAATGCAAATGCCAGTATTTTATCCCAAATACTTCCGTTCAAAATATCAATTCTCTTTTTTTCCATAATAAATCCCCCAATTTTCTCACTTATTATAAATCTTCTACTATACTTTAAGGCAAGGGATTTTCAAAAACTGAAAAGAAGCTTATTTTCCAAGTTTTACTTTATCTAAAAATAAAACGTAGCACTTATTCAACTACGTTTTATGAATACTTCATTATATACAATTTTAATAACAGTAAATAGTTAATATATCTGTAATATCAAAATTAAAAAGGTATTGATCAAAACTAATCAATACCCATATTATTTATTCACTTTTTAATTCTCGTCCATTCATCATATTACGACATCCATATAAAATCAAAAACGATATTGCAAAGTTTACAAATAGTGCAACATAGCTAGCTGCCATCATCGCCACGGTAGTGCCGCTATTCAACAAGATGGCAGTAGTGATTACAGCACTTGGAATCGCACCAATCAACATCACTATCATTCGCATAAAATTCTCCATCATTGGTGAAGTTCGACTCTTTAAAAGTCTAATAGATAGTACACTTCCACTAATAAAGATACTAGTATAACCAATAACATTTAATAGATAGACAATGATCATCATTAGACTTTGATGATAATATAGGCCCATTGCAATAAAAGAAACAGCTGCAACAACAAATATCTTTATAAATGTTGGAATGATTACCGCAATCAATTTACTAAACGGCTTATCAGGAATTAAATAAATTTGATAATTTTTTAATTCTTTAGATAAATCTGAATTTTGTAAAGAAGAAAAAATCCAAATTACCATCATATAAATAAACATTCCAAACCCAACGTCAACTGCTATTGTTACTGCAATATATATTCCAATTGAAATCAAATCACTAACACTAATAAAACTATTAGTTTTACGCATTAATAAAATATTTTTTGACATTACAGCATAAGCCCCTTGGCGAAACTCCCCCTTAATCCCAAGCTTTACTTTCTTATTTCTTAAAGCCTCCTGATCTCCGGCTTTGGCCGCTTTCATTCGTTTTGATAAATCTAGAGAATCTTGTAAAGCCTGTTCATAAAAATTACCTCGATAACCAATAAATAAAACATATACTAAGATTACAGCTCCACACAACAAAAGATATCCTAATGTTACTAACAAATAGTTATGCTCAACATAAGCAATCAAAGCTAACTTCATCCACCCAAAAATAGGAACTACATAAAATAAATTTGATTGCACAAAATCCATAAACAAAGTATGATAATTACCCGTTTGAAGATATAAAACCAAAACGATAATTACAACAAAAGCAATAATAATACCAGGAATGATTTTCGAATACTTACGATATTTCTTATCCCCAATTGATAAAACATAAAGATAATCTGTTAATAATAAGAAAAACAAAACAGTGATAACAGATGCTAAGTAAGCTAGCACAATAAAAATAAAATTAAATCCGGCACCACCGCTAAATGCAGCTAAAAATACTAAACTAATCAAAGCAAGTAGAAAGGCCTGAATAATTGTTTGGAAAGTTAAATAGCTCATTACTTGTCTTCTAGTAAAAGGACCTGTAAAAAGATAGAATGCATCCTCACCTGTAAATAAAGCTTTTTTTGACTGCATCAATGTTGCAAATAGCATAATTGCTTGAAAACCAATTAATAATAAAATTCCCATGTGCAAATCTATATTATTAACAGCCATAATTTGACCTGCATCCACATTGAATAAACTAACGATCATTGCACCATAGAATAGAATCATAATAATAACAAATACTCCACTTGCTTTACGTTTAAATAAGTTTCTGATTGTCCCTTTGATTTTTAATAACCATAGTTTTAATAACGGTTTCATCTTACTCACCATCCGTTAACTCAAAGAAATATTGTTTTAACGATTCATCTTCTAATTCATCACGTAAAACGTGTTTAATAATTTTACCTTTATTCATAATATAAGCTTCATCATAAATATCCTTAATAATATCAATGATATGGGTACTAACAAAAACTGCACAACCTTCTTCCTTTAGCAACGTAAAAATTTTTAAAACATCTTCAATACTAGCTGGATCTAATCCCACCATCGGTTCATCGACTAATAAAGCTTGTGGCTGGATTAAAAGTGCTAATAACATACTCAGCTTCTGTGTCATCCCTTTGGATAACTCTTTAGCCATGCTTTTCCTTTTCCCTGTTAATTTAAATAATTCAAGATATTTATTCGCAATCTCGTGATAATTGTCTACTCGATACGCATTTCCAATAAAATCAATATGCTCATCAATAGTAAGCAGATCATACAAAATCGGTGTTTCTGGAACATATCCAAAACAACGTTTAGCCTCAATACTATCATTAGGATAACCACAAATTTTAATCTCTCCATCAAATTTCAAAAGATTAGCAATACTTTTGATCGTTGTTGATTTACCAGCCCCATTTGGTCCAAGTAAGATTGTGACTTTTCCCCCTTTAGCAACTAAATCAACATTATCAACAGCTCTAAAGCCATCATAAATTTTTGTTAAACCATTTACTTCAATCATTTCAAATTCCCCCTAGTCTATATATTCACTATACTCTAACGACCTAGGGCACTGTCAACCATTCATGCAATAATTAATACTTTTTAAGAAAATGGCACTAAATAGCTATACTCACCAAATAAATTATTGTGCTTAAATATAATAAACAGCTATTTTAAATATCAACAATAAGAAGCTTACTCTACAAATTCATTATACTTTTGCTTGATAATATCTGTTAAACGGACATCTGGATGATGATATTTCTCTCTTCTTTCAATTTCTTTTTCTTTAGACATATATATCGCTGCTGTTGGACACCAATGAAAACACGCTAAACAGATCATACAATTATCTTTAATTTTAATTTTTCCTTCAATCAACTCAATATTATTCATTGGACAAACTTTTATACATGTTTGGCACCCGATACACTTCTCGTCAACTTTAATTCCACGCATATTACAAGCTTTATATACTGCAGAATTTTCAACTTCAGGTAATAATGAATAATCTATCTTATCTTGTTCTATTATTGATTTTACAAGTTTTTTGATATTTGTCTTTTGATTAGCTAATGTGTCTTTTATTTGTTCAACAGTACTCAAATAACTATTACCAGGCATTGGGATTCCCTTACTTAGTGCTAAACTTAAATTTTTTTCTTGTAAAAGATTATCAAATCTTTTTGCTACATCTCCGGGATGTCCTCTATATGTTGTGAATATAAAAATATAAGTATTCTGCTTAAATTTCATTTTTCTAATAGTATCCCTTATAAGATATGGCATATCCCCATAGTATATTGGAAAAACAAACCCCACTCGCTCATAATCAACTTCGATATCTTGTTTATTGTGAAGTGCTGCAAGCGATATAACATCACATTGCCCATCAAGAGATGCTGCTAATAGTTTTGCTGTTGTCAAACTATTGCCGGTTGCTGAAAAATAATAGATTCCTGTCTTCATATTAACCCCCTATAAATACTTTACTACTTTTAGAATTCTTAATTATAAGTATAACCAAATTAACTAATTTTGATAGTATTCTTTCAAACACAGAAAAAGAGGGGCTCATGTTTTTATGAACTCCTCACGTGTCATCAAATACTTAACTTAATGATATCGAAGCTTAACTTTCCTCAATTACTCCCATTAACTCTAAAATCCGATTTAAATCTTTAGTATCAGTATATTTGATTGTTACAGCCTTTTCATCAACCTTGATCTTAGTTCTAAATTTCTTTCTTAATAACCCTTCAACATAGACATATTCCTTTGGTTTTTCAACTTTAGGACGATCTTTACGACTATTGCCTAATTCAATTCCCTTAACAATGTTTTCAACATCACGAACTGATAAGCCTTCTTCAATACAACGAGCAGCTAAACTTTCGGCTTTTTCTTGAGGAAGAGTAATTAAACAACGAGCATGCCCCATTGTAATTTTTCCTTCAAGTACATAATTTTGAATCATTTCAGGTAATTGTAATAATCTTAACGTATTTGCAATATAACTTCTTGATTTACCAATTCTTTTAGCTAATTCATCTTGCTTAAGATTCAATCTCTCCATCATCATTTGGTAGGCTTTAGCTTCTTCAATAGAATTTAAATTCTCTCTTTGAATATTTTCCAATAATGCAATTTCCATCATTTGTTGATCTGTAAAATCTACAATAATTGCAGGTATTTCTACTAATCCCGCAATTTTAGCCGCCCGACATCTTCTTTCACCAGCCACAATTTCATATCCCTGGATTGATTTCTTTAAAATCACCGGTTGAAAAACACCGTGCTCTTTAATCGAAATTGCAAGTTCTTGTAGCTTTTCTTCATCAAATAATTTACGAGGCTGATAAGGATTAGGACGAATTTCTTCTAAAGAAACTGTTATCTGTTTTGATTCAGGTGTATTTTTTTCAATATCATCAATCAAAGTACTAATATCTCCACCAAAAATAGCATCTAACCCTTTACCTAACTTTTTATTTTTAGTTGTTGCTGGCTTACGAGCAGCAGGCTTTTTAGTTGTAGTTACTGTTTTCTTAGTTGCTGTTTTTTTAGCCGCCATCTTTGCTGGGGCACTTTTTGTTGTATTATTTGGCATTTCGTTTACACACTTCCTTTGCAAAATCTCGATAAGCGCGAGCTCCTTCAGAATTATTATCATAATCAAAAATAGCTAGTCCTTCAGAAGGGGCCTCTGATAATTTAATATTTCTTGGAATCGCTGTTTTATAAACTTTTTCTTTAAAATATTTGCGTACTTCCTGTGATACTTCAACCCCTAAATTGGTTCTTTGATCAAGCATTGTTAGTAATACTCCTTCAATTGTTAATTGTGGGTTGAAAACACTTTGAGTTAATAAAACAGTATTTAATAATTGTGTCAATCCTTCTAATGCATAATACTCACACTGAACTGGTATTAAAACCGAATTACACGCAGTAAGTGCATTTGTATTTAATAAACCTAATGCTGGTGGACAATCAATAATAATATAATCGTATCTATCCTTTATTTTATCAAGCGCTTTTTTTAAGCGTTGTTCACGACCTTTTTTTACGTTCGCTAATTCAAGATCCGCCCCTGCTAGATCAATACTACCTGGTGCTACATCTAATTTAGCAATATATGAAGGAACGATAACATCATTAATATTACACTCTTCAACAATTATATTGTATGTTGATAATTCAATATGATCGCGGTCAATTCCAATCCCTTGAGTTGCGTTAGCCTGTGGATCCATGTCCACAAGAAGAACCCGATTTTTAGTATTTGCTAGAGCGGCCGCTAAATTAATACTCGTCGTAGTCTTACCAACGCCACCTTTTTGGTTTGTAATCGCAATTATCTTTGTCATTATTTAGCCTCCCTCATTAATATTTCTTCCCAATAGTTTCACCTAGTTTAACTACGGTCTCTTTATCATTCATACTATTTTCAATTATATCGTTATCAATAACAACTTGATTTTCTTTTAATAAAATAATTACTGTTGAACCGCCAAATTCAAAGTAACCTTTTTCTTCACCTTTAAAACATTGTTTCTTATCATGGTTAACGATTCTACCAACCATCATCGCACCAACTTCCATTTGAATCATTTTACCAAAATTTTTAGATTCAATTATCGTATAGCTGCGACTATTCTGCTTATAAATCGGATAATAATCATTAGCAATAGGATTAACTGTATGAAATCTACCTTTAATATATTTATTTCCTATAATTTTCCCATCATCAATAAAACTATAACGATGATAATCATCTACTGTCAATCTAAAAATCATCCAATAACCATTCATATATTCCTTAGCTAACTCATCGTCTTCTAATAATTCCCCCAATGAATACCTTGTATCTTTAATCATAAAACGGCTATCTTTATCAATTTTATAACATGATAACTTAGAATCAGCTGGGCTAATCAAAACATTATCATCAGCTAAAAAAGGGCGTTTTCCATCAACTATTTTACGAGTAAAAAAGTCATTATAACTCTTAAACTCTCTTTGTTCATACTGCGACATATCTATTTTATTTTCTTTAATAAACGGTGCAATTCTTCGTTTTGATAAACTAGAATTCATATACCAGCCACCTAAATCACTAACAAACTTGCATACAAGGATTTTTAAAGCACATCTACCAAGAAATGTGCCATAAAGTTTCTTTAATAAGTTATTTTGGCCCTCACCGTTAGTTTGAACATTCCCTAAACGATCAACGACTATCATTTTGTCACCACGATTTGAATCAACTCTACAATAACTAATACCCCTAAAGCCGCTAAGCCTTTTGACTGTACTTTAGGAACTTTAAAATCAACAATAAATAAAATCCCTGTAATCAACATCAAAGCACCATAAAGATAATCCAACTGAAAAATAACATATCGCAAAGCATATGCCATCGGCAAAATAAATGATGATGTTGTCACTGGCAAGCCTTGATAATACTTTCTCTTTTCTGTTGTTTCTTTTTGTCTTGTCTCTTCTTTAACATTAAAATATGCAAGTCTAATAACCGCAGCTAGAACATAAAATATCTCTATTGCTAGCCATCCAATTGAACTTAATCCAACATTATACCCTAAAATAGCCGGAAAAACTCCAAACGCCACTAAATCACATAAAGAATCTATCTGGATTCCAAAACGCTTTTCTTCATCTGTACGATTTTTCTTACTACGTGCTACCATACCATCAAAAGTATCACAAATACCACACATAATTAAGCAAATAAATGCCCATTGATACATCCCATTAAAAGATAAATGAATCCCTGCCATTGCAAATATCAATGACAAATATGTAAGAATAACCGTATAACTATAATAACCGATCATTTTTCTACTCCCTAATAAAATTTTCAACAAAAACAGTATAGCACATATTTAACTAATAAGGTACATTAATCTATCTTTTGTCTCTTAATAAATCTAAATTTATTTGATTAATTGATATAAAATAAAGCAATTGAGCAGTTCGCTAATTAAACATATTTTTTATTTATTCTAACCAATTTTTAATTGCCCTATCAATCTTGCACCTCTTAATATTTAGTTACTTCTATGCATTATATCAAAATTTTCTTTTTAAACAATCTTTATTATTATGAGTTATAATTTTTATACTATAGATTTAGTCTCATTTCCAAACTTTTCCTATATATTTATGAAGTGATTTTATTTATATTATTATAAAAGAAAAAATAGGTAAACTGATGAATGATATGCTCCCTTCTAAGTAGACAAGTAAATTAATGACTTGTCACCTAGGAGGGAGCAGTTCAGAACAACTCTTTACCTGCTTTTTATCTAGATGTGTTTATTTAGTTTTAGTTAAAATCAATATTTAGTGTTTGGCCTAACATAACATCCTTATTAATATCCGAATTTAAGCGAGCATCCGGTTTATTTAAAAAGATTACTGAGGTAGTTGAATCGTAATGTTTACTAATTTCATTTAAATCAAATGCTAGCAGGACATCACCTTTATTAACTTTTGCGCCTTGTTTTACCATTGCTTCAAAATACTTTCCCCCTAATTCCACAGTATCAATACCTACATGAATTAAAAGCTCTACTCCTGATTCCGATGTGATTCCGATTGCATGATTAGTTGGAAATACTGCGTTTACTGTACCATTAAACGGTGCAATAACTTTTCCTTCTGCCGGAATAATTGCAAACCCCTTTCCCATTACTTCCTTTGAAAAAGTTTCATCATTAACATCACTTAGTGAAATTAATTTTCCTGCTATTGGAGAAATTATACCATTTGTTTCAACAATCTCGTCTTTTTCAGTTTTCACAAGAAGCATTGCAATAACAAAAGACGATATAATACTAATCAAGAAAGCAATAATTACATTTGTAACATTTACCTGTAAATAAATTGGTAAACTAACAATACTACTAGAAGCAAATGCTGGCAGTTCAAAACCGGTCATCGAAATAAATGCACCACCCAGTGCTCCACCTAAACAAGCTGATATTAATGCTTTTCTATTGTGGATAAGAACTGTATATAAAGCTGGTTCTGTGATTCCTAAGACAGCTGATATACTTGCAGAAGTTCTAATTGTTCTTTTTTCTTTATTTCTTGTTTTAAAAATCATTGCGGCAACTGCACCAAATTGACCCATTGTAGACATCATCATTGTAGGAAGCAAGAAATCTCCTCCGCGTTCTGCCAAATTTTGAAAAATAACAGGGGTAAATGCCTGATGCATACCTGTAATTACTAACAATGGTCTAATGAATGATAAGATAAATCCCCCAATAAAGCGATTAAATGTAAATAGTCCTCCCACACAATATGAAATAAGTACACCAACATAGTTACCTAGAGGCCCTAACACAACCAGCATTAATGGAACCATAATTAAAAGTGAAATTGTTGGAGTAAAAATTACTTTTAGTGCATTTGGCATTATTTTATCTACATAACGATATATATAAGATAAAATCCATACTGACAAAATTACCGGTACAACTGAACTAGCATAATTAATCAAAGGTACTGGTAAACCAAAGAATGATAATGATGCTTCTGTATCAGCAACAAGAGTTGTAAAAGTCGGATGAATGAGAGTAGCTGCTAATACAATTGAAATCATTCGATTCGTATTAAAAATCTTTGATGCTGATGCTGCCAACAAGATTGGTAAGAAATAAAATGCAACATCTGCCATCATATTAAATACGATAAAGACACCATTATCTTGAGGAATAATCTCAAATGCTTTAATTAATGCAATGATTGCTTTCAACATACCAGCACTAGCAATTGCAGGAATAACTGGCACAAATACACTTGATAATATATTTAAAAAGCTTTTGACAATTCCTTGTTTCTCTTTTTCTTCTAAATTATCTGCTTCAGAAAAATTGAAATCTTTTTCAATCGTCTGATAAATTTCACTTACCTGTGGTCCAATTACTACCTGTAATTGTTCATTTTTAAACTGCACTTTTAATACATCTTTTAAAGCCTCTAGTTTTTCAATTTCTACTTTAGTATTATCTTTTAAATTCATGCGTAAGCGAGTCATACAGTGCATGATATTTTTTACATTATCTTTACCACCTACATACGCAATGATTTGTTTTCCTAATTCTGTATAAGTCATGATCATTCCCCCTGATTATTTTCTTTTAAAATATTTCCATTTGATTTAATAAACTCTTTCATCCAGTAAAATGATGCTTTGGGATATCTCTTTTTAGAGCCATTTCCTTTATCGTCCATATCCACATAGACCCAGCCATAACGTTTTTTCATCTCACCAGTGCTTAGTGATACTAGATCGATGCCTCCCCACATGGTATATCCTAAAACTGGTACCCTATCAATTTCTACCGCCTTTTTTATTTCTAAGAAATGGTCATTTAGATAATTGATTCTATATGTATCGTTTACAAAATTATTTTCATCCGGTTTATCGACTTCGCCCAAACCATTTTCGACAATAAAAATTGGTTTTTGATAACGATCATACACTTCATTTAACACATATCGTATACTAACTGGATCAATAGGCCATCCCCAGGGTGTAGATTTTAAATATGGATTTTCACCGAATGGTAATGCGATGATTCCTAATTTATCGTCTTTCCCAATCGTTGTTGATCTATAACAGCTAAATGAATAAAAGTCTAAGGTTCCTTCTTTTAAGATTTCTTCATCATTTTCTTCCATTCTTATAGTCACCTTATATTCATCCCAGAAACTTCGTGCAAAGCTTGGATAATAACCTCTAAGCATTACATCTGAAAAATAGAATAGTCTTCTCCTTTGTTTCATCCATGCAAGTTGATTATCAGGATGACACGTTTTAGGATACGATGGACTAGTTGCATACATTGCTCCTAACATTGCTTTTGGCATAATTTTTTTTGCTAAAATTTTAGCCCTGGCACTGGCGATAAACAAATGATGAATTGCCTGCCAAGTAGTTTGAGCATCTGAATTTCTTGTACCCAGATGCGAGAATCCTTGAAGTACATTAAGTTCATTAAACGTAAGCCAGTATTTGACTTTTCCTTTAAACCTTTCAAATAACGCATTACATAACTTTTCATACAAATCAATCATTATTCGATTAGACCAGCCATCATATTTATTAGCAAGATATAAAGGAAGCTCATCATGGCAAATTGTAATCATTGGTTCAATATTGTATGTTAAACATTCATCAATGACATCTTCATAAAACTGTAAACCTTCTTCATTCGGAGTTTTTTCCTCACCAGTAGGATAAATTCTTGTCCAGCAGATTCCAAATCTCATCATTGATAATCCCATTTCTGCTAATAACTTAATATCCTCTTTATAGTGATGATAAAAATCAACCGCATTATGACTAGGATAATAAACATGATCGTGAATACACCCTACTGCACCTTCTGGAAATGATTCTCTATATGCAACTGAACCTAACGTTCCATCCGGCAATCTGTATGTAAGCCTTCTAGGGGTTGTGTACGAACCATCAGTCACAATGTCATGTGTAATGAGTCCTCTTTTTCCTTCATTAAATCCACCTTCATATTGAAAGTCTGCACTGGCACTTCCCCAATACATTTTAAATGGATAATTCATATTTTGTCCTCCTGTATCTGTCTTATCACACTGTTAGTATAATAAAAAAAATCACTTAATCTGTGATTTTTCACAAGCTGGCACACTGTTTCAAAATATGAAACAAAAGCTTACCTTTAATAACTATTTGTCATTTATTAAAAAAGAGATAAGAATATGTTGATCAAGTCCTTAGCTATTGAGCGCTTGATCGTCATACTATTATATCCTCACTCTCTTTTAAAAGACTTATATTTTCTTAGACTATTCCACTGATTCTCATATGAACAGGAAAATAAAATCAAGGCTTTTAAGCCTTGGATTTTGTTATTTATGAAACACATTTAACTACTCTTGCTTAAATCTCTTACTTTATCATCAATAATAATTATCAGTATATTTTTTATGATAAATAAGCGAAATAAGATTAGAATACATCTCTAATATAACGGACGATGAATAACTAAATTCTTCAGATAATTCAATATATTTATGAACAAAAGGAAAATGTTTTAACTTATTTGCAGTTATCATATATATTTTAGGACCATTTTCTCTATCCATAACACTCAAACGATCCAGCACTCTTTCTAAAAATCTTCCCCCGGCACTAAAAATAATAATCAGATTTTGATCATCTAAAGTCTCCAGCATTTCTCTTTGTTCATTTGGATCCTGTGTTGAATAAATGAATTTATGTAAAATCGTTAAATAATATTGAAGGGAAATAGCCGGAAAACTAGATTGAACATGTCCCATTAAAACTACTCTCTTATAGTCATGAATATCTTTAACTAACTCTTCGAGAGTGTCCGTATCCATATTTTGATTTAAATAATTAATTATTTCTTTAGAACGTTCGAAATAGTTCACAACATAATCTTTGGTTGTAACACCATCAATATGAGAAAATCTTTCTGCAATAAATGAGTTATATGTTGCAATCGCATATTGAAGCTCCATAAAATCCTCATACCCGATTTTACGACAGAAGCGGCTAATTGAAGACTTTGATACATTACAATTATCAGCTAATTCTTTAGTAGTAATTACCTTTCGCCTATCAAGATTTTCTAAAATATACTGTGCGATAATAAAATTCATTGAATCTGATGATTCTCTATTGATTACATTTAATAATTGAATCCTTATATTACTCATAAAATATCCCTTAACCTTTCCTTATATTATAAGATATCTTGATTCTAATTACTAGAAAGAAAAATTTGAGTTTCATTTTTTCTTGAAATCATCTATTTAAATATCTCGTAGATATGTCTTCAACACTTAAAAATATTACTTATGTAAAAAAGGTATGATATGGTCATACCTCTTTATCATTTTTATAATAACGGCTATCTTGATATAAAATAACCTCATCATTAGCTAATGATTTTTTTACATCTATTAATCGTTGATTTGAGGATCCACGGAATCTTAATTTACGATCCTTCAATGCTTCAACAAACGGTCCATCAATTAAAACATCTAAATATGATAAAATCTCAACATCAAAATCTTTGATTTCTTCATATAAGAAAGAAGAATATAACCAGATTGTCTTATTAGGACATTGTTCCTTAAGATGTTTTAATAAAATGGAAACATCCTGGCGATTTTCCAACTCTAATGGTTCACCACCAAGAATCGTGATTCCTACGATATGCGGCTGATTTACTAATTTAATTAAAATATTTTCAGTTTTTAAATCAAATTTATTCCCGCCAGTAAAATCCCAAGTTTCGGGATTAAAACAGTTTGGACAATGTCGTTTACAACCTTGAACATATAAAGATACCCTAATTCCTTCTCCGTTAGCAATATCCGTTTTTCGAATTTGAGCATATCTCATCGTTACTCACCATAAAGATGATTATCTAAGTGAACAAAACGTTCAGCAATTTCTTGTGTTCTACCTTGATTCCAGAAATTATCACCTAAATAACCACAAGTACGACGACAAACATTTAAAGTTTTATGATTACGATTTCCACAATTTGGACATACCATTCCCGATTTTCATCTAGTAAGATTTCGCCGTCAAATCCGCATTCCTGACAATAATCTGATTTTGTATTAATCTCTGCATATTGAATTGTGTTATACATATAGTCAATCAACGCTGATAAAGCATCTAAATTTTCTGACATATTAGTGACTTCAACATAACTGATTGCTCCGCCAGAAGATACTTTTTGGAATTTTGCTTCAACTTGCAGTTTATCAAAAGCATCAATATGTTCTTTAACATTAACATGATATGAATTTGTTAAATAATCCTTATCAGTAATTCCTTCAACAATTCCAAAACGTTTCTTTAATGCTCTAGCGAATGTATATGTAGTTGATTCTGCTGGAGTTCCATATAAACCAAAACCTAATCCTGTTTCTTCTTTCCAGCTGTCACAAGCACTTCTTAAACGTTCCATGATCTTTGTTGCTAACTCATTTCCTTCTTTAGAAGTATGAGTTTGACCAATTAAAGCTACAACACATTCATATAAACCAATATACCCTAAGGAAATCGTTGAATACCCATTTTCCAAAAGCTTATCAATTGGTTCCCCTGACTCTAAACGAGCTAAAGCTCCATAACGCCAATGAATCGGGCTAACATCTGCTAGTGTTCCTTTTAAACTTTCATGACGTAACATCAAGGCCTCTTTACATAATTCTAAACGTTCATCTAAGATTTTCCAAAAGTTATCTAATTTATGATTAGCTGACAGACCAGCATCAGCAAGATTCAATGTCACTACTCCTTGATTAAAACGACCATACCACTTGTATTCGCCATTTTCATCTTTCCATGGTGATAAGAAACTACGGCATCCCATGCAAGGGAATACTTGTCCCTCATAGTTTTCACGCATGATCTTAGCAGAAATAAAATCTGGCATCATTCTCTTTGAGACACATTTAACTGCTAAATCCGTTAAATAACGATACTTACTATCTTGCGGTACATTATTATCATCAAGAACATATAAAAGTTTTGGGAAAGCTGGTGTCACATAAGCCCCAACAGGATTTTTCATTCCAATAAATCGTTGTTTTAATGTTTCTTCAATCAGCATTGCTGTTTCTTCAATATATTCAGGTTCTTCTCTTAAATACATAAACACTGATAAAAATGGTGCTTGTCCATTAGTAGTTGAGAAAGTATTAATTTGATATTGAATCGTTTGAATTCCGGCTTTAATTTCATCTTGTAGGCGTGATTTAGCAATCTTAATAATTTGTTCTTCACTATAGTCAATTCCAATCAAACGACCTTCATTACGAACATTTCGTTGGTGCTTCTCATAACTTAAACGCACATATGGTGATAAATGAGCTAATGAGATAGTTTGTCCACCATATTGACCATTAGCTACTTGTTGTACGATTTGAGTTGCCACAGTACAAGCTGTTTGTAATGATTTAGGTGTTTCAATCAACTTATCATTAATAACTGTTCCTTTAGCAAACATATCCTTTAAATTGACAAGATCGCAATTATGCATTTTTTGGATATAGTAATCCATATCATGGAAATGAATGATTCCATCATCATGTGCCTGAACAATTTTAGGTGGTAATAATAGCCGCCGACAATAATCTTTTGAAAATTCACCAGCAATCAAATCTCTTTGAGTTGCTAAAACTGTAGCATCTTTATTTGAATTTTCTTCCATTGCTTCTTTATTAGTTTGGTTTACAATTCCATATATCTCTTTGTCAATCGTATTTGTTTCCCTTTGAAACTCCCGAACTTTACGATATCCTTCATATGCTTTAGCAGTTAAGATTTGTCCTTTTTCAATTAATTTTTCAAAAACTTGTCCCTCAATTCGATATATCGAAATATTATTATCACTGAATTGATGCCAGTTTTCTATCTCTACAGCAATATCATGAGCACATTTAGAATCAACGATCCCGCTTCCGCACTGCATTGCTTTTAAAATTGCTTTTTCAATTTTTGAAGCATCAAACTCAACGCTTTGCCCATCTCTTTTAATAACTTTCATTCTGTTCCCTCCTAAAAATCTCTTTTATTATGTTAACACTAAAACTTTTTTTATAAAAATAATACGCATCATCACCTCATTAAAATATTCAATTGGCAATGCACACAAATATTAATTATAACTGATATTTATATTAATTTCTCTAGTTTTTTTCAATTTTAGAAAATTAGTAAATTATCTATTTTGATACATCTAGTACTATCATCATCTAACAAAAATAATTGCTATTTTCCTAAAATATTAACAAAAAATATTTGTTTACTACTAATAGAGCATTTTACTTTTCAAGTCGATAATTCTCTAATATACTAATTTACGAAACTTATTATGGAGGACAAAAGAATGTACGTAATCAAGAAAGATAATACTAAAGAGCTTTTTAATATACAAAAAGTTGTAACAGCAATCAATAAATCTGCGACACGCTGTTTATATAAATTCAAAGAAGGTGAAGAAGCACAAATTTGTGATTTTGTTGAAGCCCGAGTTAAAGATTTCAATAGCAATGAAATTACTATCTCTCAAATGCACAATGTTGTTGAAGGTGCTTTAGATGCAATCAACCCTAAAGTAGCAAAAAGCTATCGTGATTACCGGAACTACAAACAAGACTTCGTGGCAATGTTAGATGAGGTCTATAAAAAATCACAATCAATCATGTATATTGGAGATAAAGAAAACAGTAATACTGATAGTGCTTTAGTATCGACCAAACGAAGTTTGATTTTTAATGAATTAAATAAAGAGTTATATAAAAAATTCTTCCTTACGACTGAAGAACTACAAGCTATTCGTGATGGTTATATCTATATTCATGATATGTCTGCCCGCCGTGATACAATGAACTGCTGCCTTTTTGATGTTAAAAGCGTTCTTGAAGGTGGATTTGAAATGGGAAATCTTTGGTATAATGAACCTAAAACTCTAGACGTAGCTTTCGATGTAATTGGTGATATTACTTTATCAGCAGCTAGTCAACAATATGGTGGTTTTACTGTTCCTAGCGTTGATTTATTATTAGAACCATATGCCATCAAGACTTTTGATTTATTTTATGAAAAATATCTAAGTTTAGGATTAGATCCAGAAACTGCTTCAAAAGTAGCTGAGGGTGATGTTTTAAATGAATTTAGACAAGGGTTCCAAGGATGGGAATATAAATTTAATTCAGTTTCATCCAGCCGAGGTGACTACCCTTTTATTACAATGACGACAGGAACAGGAACTGGCAAATTTGCGAAAATGGCTTCAATTGAAATGCTTCATGTTCGTCGACGTGGACAAGGAAAAAAAGGAAATAAAAAACCGGTTTTATTTCCTAAGATTGTTTTCTTATATGATGAAGAACTCCATGGCGAGGGTAAAGAACTTGAAGAATTATTTGAAGCAGCAGTATTATGTTCAAGCAAAACAATGTATCCTGACTGGCTCAGCTTATCAGGTGAAGGATATGTAGCTTCAATCTACAAAAAATATGGAGAAATCATCTCTCCAATGGGATGCCGGGCCTTTTTATCACCTTGGTATCGTCGAGGAGGAATGCATCCTGCTGATGAAAATGATACTCCCGTATTTGTAGGACGCTTTAATATTGGAGCGATCAGTCTCCACTTGCCTCTTATTTATGCTAAAGCAAAACAAGAAAGTAAACCTTTCTTTGATGTATTAGATTATTATTTAAACTTAATTAGAAAGTTACATTTACGAACATATGATTATCTTGGTGAGATGAAAGCCTCTGTTAATCCTCTTGCTTATTGTGAAGGAGGCTTCTATGGTGGGCATCTTGGTCTACATGATAAAATCAAACCTATTTTAAAATCTGCTACTGCTTCTTTTGGAATAACTGCTTTAAATGAATTAGAACAGTTAGCACATAAAAAATCATTAGTTGAAGATGGTTCATTTGCTTTAAAAACAATGGAACATATTAATCAAATGGTTGAAAAATTCAAAGAGGAAGATGGTCGTTTATATGCTATTTATGGGACCCCAGCAGAAAACCTCTGTGGTCTTCAAGTGCAACAATTCCGAAAAAAACATGGTGTAATTGAAAACGTTAGTGACCGTGACTATGTCAGCAACTCTTTCCATTGTCATGTTTCTGAAGAAATTAGTCCTATTGAAAAACAAGATAAAGAAAAACGTTTTTGGGACTTATGTAATGGCGGTAAGATTCAATATGTCAAATATCCAATCGATTACAACATGCAAGCTTTTAAAACCTTACTTAAACGTGCAATGAGATTAGGCTTTTATGAAGGTGTAAATCTATCATTATCCTATTGCGATGATTGTGGCCATGAAGAATTAAATATGGATGTTTGCCCAAAATGTGGAAGTAAAAACTTAACAAAGATAGATCGGATGAACGGTTATTTATCATATTCACGAGTTAAAGGGGATACGCGTTTAAATGATGCAAAAATGGCAGAAATTGCAGATCGGAAATCAATGTAATGAATTATCATAATATAACAAAAGATGATATGTTAAATGGTGAAGGGCTCCGAGTAGTTCTTTGGCTTTCAGGATGTACCCATCGATGTCCGGGATGTCACAACCCTCAAACATGGGATGTCACTAGCGGTATTCCTTTTGATGCTGAAGCTAAAGCTGAAATCTTTACAGAACTTGATAAAGATTACATTTCTGGAATTACTTTCAGTGGTGGTGATCCGCTCCACCCTTCCTCAATTAATGAAGTTGGTCAATTGATTAAAGAAATTAAAGAACGTTATCCTGATAAAACAATTTGGCTATATACCGGTTTCCAATTTGATGATATTAAAACGATTGATTTTATCAAAAATATTGATGTAATCGTTGATGGGCGCTTTGAAATTACCCAATTAGATCCTCAATTACATTGGAAAGGTTCTGCAAATCAACGTGTAATTGTAGTAGGCCCAACGCTTGCTTTTAATACAATTATTCTTCATGACGATAACTAGGATGGCCATAGCCACCCTAGTTTTTATATATAATACAAATCCTGACCTAATGCTTTTAATGCACTTTCATCCGTAATCAAGTAATTGCCTCGTTTAACCTTACAAAGATACCCACACTGACAAAAGTCATTTAAGACTCGCTGTAACTGACGATAACTGCACCCGATCATTTCTGCTACTTGAACAAAATTATCCTTGATGATCAATTGTTGAGCACTCGAAATAAGATATGAAGCTAAACGATTTTCAACTGGATAATTAATTGAAATAGCAGTATTATGATTAGCATGATATAGCCGATTTGAAAGTGTTCGTGCTAAATAACGCATAAATATTAAATCATGTAATAAAATATCTTCATATTGCGCCACTGATATTCTAAAACAAACTGTATTTTTGAGTGCGTAAACATCATTAGTGACTTCATGATGATTTAGAAATTCAACTTCTCCAGTAACTGTGATTGGATTAGAAAAAGCTGATAAAACTGTTGTTCCATTCGCAGTCGTTCGACAGCTTTTAATTCTTCCAGATACAAGAATATATAAATATTCTAATATCTGCCCTTGATGTAATAGATGTTCAGCCTTAGAAAACTCACATAATTCAAGATACTGATAATTATCATCACTCATCATCTGCTCAACTTTAAGCAAATTGATATAATACTCTCGATTTTTCATATATATCACCACCTTAAATATGACATATGTCGTATTTAAAAGCAATATCTTTTCTTTATAATAAATTTGGAGGTGTTAACTATGTATTTATTATTATCTTTTTTATGTGGTTTAATCGTATCGACCATGAATATTTTTAATGGTCAACTATCTGCCCACTGTGGTGTTTATCTAGCAACCGTTATTATTCATTTGATTGGTTTAATTACTTTTACCTTGATCATGTTTTTAAAAAAGCAAGAAATTTCCTTTAAACATCATTTACCCTTTATTTTATACACCGGCGGAGTAATTGGTGTACTAACTGTAATTTTTAATATTATCGCTGTCAATAATATCGGTACAGCTTTGTTAACAGCATTAGGCTTACTGGGTCAAATGATTATTTCTATCATCCTAGAATCTAAAGGCTGGCTAGGGTCATTAAAAAGAAAACTAACACCACTTAAATGGTTAAGTTTAATAATTGTCACAATTGGAATTGGAGTGATGGTTAAATGATTGCAATAATATGTGCAATAGCTAGCGGTATGACTATTGTTTTAAGCCGTTCCATAAATGGATATTTAGCAAAAAAAATCGGTCCTTATCAAAGCACTTTCTTTAATTACTTTACTGTTTACTGGTTTGCTTACTAGTTCAATTCTCTTATTTTTTACCCTGTTACCAGCATTCAAAAACATTTCATTTACAAAGATAGATCTAATAATGTTAGTTGGAGGAATAATTGGTGTCTTTAATGTTCTAATTTTAAACATCGTCGTTTCCAAAGTTACTCCAATCAAGCTAACTCTAATTACTTTTATCTCTCAATTACTTAGTGGAATGATACTAGACTATTATATCTATCACGTCTTCACCCTTAACAAATTGATTGGTTGTATTATCGTCATTATTGGATTAATTATATATCAATCTGCTGATATAAAAGTCATTTCAAATGAAGAAATTAATTCTATCTAATAATTTTCCTAATTATTTTAGATTGTCGTTGACAATCTTTTTCATGATTTTATTCAAATATTCTAACTTAGCTTTTTCATATATCTAACACATTTGTAAAAAACAGACCATTACTATATTGAGATCATAAAATCCTCATAATTTCCTTATAAAAAATTCAAAATGATAACTACAAGTAATAACATACCGTTCGCTTATATTTTTCTTTGTACTTCATTCTCCTATAAATTAAATAGCTATCTCTTTTTATCATTTCTCTCACCTCATATAGTAT
>OENY01000110.1_pt1 | contig 32383 bp, 27 predicted proteins | sample 1539391 | NCBI WGS metagenome assembly OENY01 (sample SAMN03777356, study PRJEB22549) | human gut metagenome | biome: gut; feature: infant; material: feces | host: Homo sapiens | collected 2013-11-24 | reverse complement strand
CCCCGCGAGAATCAAATGTAATGAACAGTGAAAATAATTCGGAGAATTATTGACCCGTTTTTGGCAATAGAGCCGCGTTATTCTCATCTTTCAGGTAATGATTTGTGGGGTTCAGATTAACCATAGAATCCTGCAGATTCGTTTAGTGTCCGCATCTATGGAAAGTAAGTACTCATGTCTGAAAATCAGCCTCTGCAAGCGCAAAACCCTCAGGGACAGTTTACGCAGCCAGCTCCAACTCCGCAGAAGAAATCGGGGCTAGGAATTGCTTCTCTGGTTCTTGGAATTATTGCGATAGTCGGTTCTTGGATTCCAATTCTTAATAACATTTCTTTCTTGTTAGCCATTATCGGTCTGATCCTGGGAATCATAGGGATTATCTCTATCCGCAAAGGAAAAGTGGGAGGGAAAGGTCTTACGATTGCTGCCGTTGTCATTAACGTTATTGCCATCGTAATCGTCGTTTGTACTCAATGGGTGTTTGGAAAAGCTCTAGATGAAGCCACAAAAGAGCTGAATGCTGGGTCTAACGTGGTCTCCACCAGCGAGAAAGCCGATTCTGGTGACGCTAAGAAGGATGAGAAAAAGGATTCTGGCGACAGCAAAAAGAACGAAGATACTAGCAAACTGGCTATTGGGAAAGCAGTGACTTTGGATAATGGTTTACAAGTATCGGTAGATTCCAAAACCGAAAAAACTGATCAGGCAGGTAATAAATACCTACTGGTGACGGTTAGTTACAAAAACACCGGTTCGGAACCGGTAGATTACGCCAGTTACGATTGGAAACAAACCTCTTCGTCAGGGAATATGGAAGATCCGGAAATCGCTATCCTTGACAAAGAACCGTTGAGCGATGGAACTCTCAAACCTGGCGGCACTGTTAGCGGGATTGTTCCAGTTAAAACTGACGCAGCCAGCATTTCCTATTTCGGGAATCTTTTTGACAAAGAAGCCGCGGCAACCTGGCTATTCAAATAACTCCTAAAATAATCACCCATTTTTCATCACTCGTTTTTTGGCTACCTCTTGGCTGCACAGCCAGGAGGTAGCCAATCTTTATTCCTACCGCACCTGCGCGGACATAAAATATCCCCGGGGCTACTTGTTTCAGTCCCGGGGATATTTAAGTGTGTACGGGAAATTGATTTTCTAGATTTCTTGCGGGCGGCGGCGACTGGCGGCGACCAGTCCCACTCCGGTGACTACCGCTAGCGAGTTCAACGCCAACAAGGTAGTTATCGATACCCCGGTCACTGGCATTTGCTCGCCGGCAGCCGGTTTCCCGGCAGCCGGTTTGCCGGTGTTAACCTCTTTAACTACGACAGTTTTGATGGTTTTCTTTCCCTTGGGTTTCGCCGGTAGTTTCTCCCCTACTTCGAATTGGAAGCTGGCGCGCTCACCCCATTCGTTGGTAGCAGTGATGGTGTGTACACCTTGCTCCCGTGGCGCCTGCACGGATACCATAAACTCGCCTTTTCCTACCGCGGGATGTACCCCCAGGTCAACCACGGTTGAATGCATAATGACGTGGTTCTGACTATTAGGACTAAAACCGGTGAAACGTACCTGGAACTTGGTTCCCGGCAAGAACCTGCTCTGCCCATTGGCTGATTTGGCTGCCTGCACCTGATGGTATTGTTCGTAGACTGCCTGGGCAGCTGCCAGCTGAGCTTGAGCTTCCCGATTAGCCGCGGTGGCTTCCTCCAAGATATCTTGCGCAGCTTGAGCCAGTCTCGCTAGTTCATCTGCTGCTTTCTGCGCCTCCTCGGCAACGGTAGCCGCATCGCGATAAGCAGCAAAGGAAGCGGGCAATCCCAGGTTGTCTAGGTCGCTGTCCCCAGCGGGCAGGCCATCTTTCAAAGCCTGCTCACCATCAATAGCCGCCAGTTTATCCGCTAATGCCTGCTTGGCTTCCGCTTGTTTTTGCAGGTCGTCCGCCACCTTAGTGACGGCTTGCAATTCTTTATTCACTTTGTCGGCGATAGCTTCGGCCGCTTGCAGGTCTTGCTCCGCCTTTTGCGCCTTTCCAGCCGCCTGATCGTGAGCTATCTGCTGCTCGACAAGTGGATTTAGCGCCTGTTGCGCGTTTGCACGCTCGCTTTCAGCCCGGTTGGCAGTCTCCGCAGCTTGCTGATTTTCGGTTGTCGCCTCCTCTAGCGCAGTATCTGCAGTCTCTTTAGCTGCCTGCGCCTGCTGGAGTGCCTGAGTCGCCGTTTCCAGCTGGGTGGCGGCTGCTTGAGCTTTGGCTTTAGCCTGGGTTAAAGCTGCTTTAGTCTTGGACAACTCTTGCTGGGCATTTCCTAACGCCGTGCCTTTAGCCAGCTCTTCTAGTTCTTTTTCCTTCTCTAGTTGCGCTGCCTCTTTGTCTTTAACGTCCTGCTTTGCCGTTTCCAGGGCTTTCTGCGCGGCGGTTAATTCTGCCTTAGCATTCTCGAGGGCGTTCTTAGCGTCAGTAGCGGCCTTAGTAGCTGCCTGCACCGCCTGCTCTTTTTCCTTAGCCACGCCCTCGGCAGTCTGCTTATTGTTCTGCGCCGCCGTAACCTTCTCTTTTTCGCTTTCTAGAGCCGCAGCGGCGTCAGCTTCTTTGCTTTGGGCATCTTTCCAGGCATTATCCTTTTCCTGAGTTTTAGCTTCCGCCTCTGCTACCGCTGCTTCAGCTGTAGTTATATTGTCACCGGCAGTCTTTGCCGCTGCTTGCAACTTTGCCAGTTTTGCTTTCGCATCCGCTAGCTTCTGCTTTGCGCCCTCGGTAGTCACCGAGTTGTAGTACTCCATAAACCGTTGTTCGTATTCATCAACGGTATAGGTTTTTTCTCCCTGCCTGACTCCGCTATAGACTTCGCCCCAAACAGCTCCATATTCAATCCCCTCACCTGCTGCACCCGCAAAGCCGGTGGCAGTAGAGTGACCTACGATATTGAGGTAATGCCCTATATCGAAATATATGCTGGGGTACTTCTGATAAATCTGATACGAGGACATATTCGCCATATCGGGGTGCTGTTTCAAAGCTTCTTCATAGATGGATTTCTCGGCGTACCACCTGGCCACCGGATCGCTTTTAGCCCACGCTAAGTTTTCTGCCACCCCAAAAGCACCAGAGTGCTCAATCTGGTACCTCGACCAGTTAGCTCGCGCTTGAGCAATAGCCATTAAGCGGTCAGTAATCACGTAATCGTCAAGCTTTTCGCCATTGCGTCCACCTTTGGCGCGATATTGATTAACTACCCGTACCCAGGCGATGGCCTCTTTCATATTGTCTAAATTGGTAGTGTCGTCCGGGGCACCGGGTTTCAAAGTGCCGTTAACCAAGGTGCCATCGTCAGCGGTAGTGGTTTTATCATTCAAAATCTCAAGAGCATCCGCTGCCCCTACACTTTCAAAGAACCCAAAGCTGCCCTTCTTGAATTTTTCGGCAGCTTCTTTCACCGCTTTTTCCGCGTTCGCTACTTCGGCTTCGGCCGCTTTTACCGCTGCGTCGGCTTGCTGTTTCTTAGTCTTCGCTTCTTCGAGATCTTTTTCTGCTTTAGTTTGTGCAGCTTTAGCCTCATCCGCAGCCTTCTTGGCAGCCGCAGTTTCACCCTGGCGGGTCGCTAAAACCGCCTCTGCTTTACTTTGCTCTGCTTGCGCGGCTTTTACCTGTTCCCCGGCAGCTTGCACTGCCTGGTCTGCGGCAGCTTTATCCTTTTTAGCCTGTTCAACTGCTGCCTGTTTTACTTGCAGCTCGTTTTGCGCAGCCGGGACTGCCTGTTGGGCGTTTTCTAGCTCTATTTGCCGTTGCTCAACAGTATTCTGAGCTGCCTTCACCTGTGCTTTAGCTGCCTCTACCGCTGCCTGCGCGTCCTTTAAGGCCTGCTCGGCGTCCTCACTCAGCTGTTTAACTTTGGCTTCTAGCTCGCTAACTTTTTGTTCCTTGGCGCGTACATCAGCTTCGGCATCTTGTTTTGCTTGGGTAGCCTGATTGACCGTTTCCGTGGCGGATTGCAAATTCGTAGCCGCAGTTTGCGCGCTTGCCTGTGCGTCTTGCAGCGCTTTTTGTGCTGCGGCCGCTTTGACGTCTGCCTCTTGCTTGGCTTTTTCGGCGGCAGCTACCTTGTCTTTGGCTGCCTGCAGCTGTCCAGCATCGGGGGCAGGATTATCCGCGACTGCTTTATCTGCTTCCGCCTTTGCTTGCTCGGCTTTGGTTACGGCTTCACCCGCAGCTTTTGCGGCGCTCTCGGCAGCCGTTTTCTTCTCATTGGCTTTTTCAAGCAGGCTGGCTGCATCACTTGCCGCTTGCGCGCTCTCTTTCTGCGCTTTCGCTAGGGCATCGAGGGCGTCTTGCTTCGCCTTTTCACTGGCCGCAGACTTTTCTCCGGATTGCTCGGCAGCTTCCTGCGCTTTCTTCGCAGCTACTTGCGCTTTAGTTTCCGCCTCCGCGGCCTTATTTGCGCTCTCTTGGGCGCTATTCTTCGCGGCTTCCAGGTTTTTTTCCGATTGAATTTTCGGATTGGTTTGCTGGTTTTGCTGTTCAGTACCTGTGGGATCAGCGGGCCCGGTAGGCTCGGGAGCGGCTTGCGCGATCCCCGTGGCCGGCAGAGTTCCCGCCAACGCCAAAGCGAATCCGGTAGCAGTTAGTTTTGCGGCATGCTGCTTCATTGCTCGTAAATCTCCTTTAGGTCACCCCTCAATGACCTATCTCAACCCTCAACTTTGAAATTTGGAGTGCCCACTAGCGGTGACCAAACTCACCAGGGCAAACGATTAAAATCTTATCAGACTGAGCAGCATCCCTCAATGGACGTAAGTCTCATGCGCTATGAAGATTTAAGAGAACTCTCTGCCCTCACCGCACTTCCTGCCGCCTGCGCCACGGGATAGCAGGTTTTTTAGGCAGCGAACTTTTTCATTGCACCCTGCCGGGTCATACTGATAATCTCACCGATTGCCTGCCAGGTTTGACCTTGATTACGAGCCTCGTTAACCGCTTCGTCTAGCTGTCTATCTGCTCTAACGGTTTCAATCAGCGCCTGATAAACCTTAATTAAGGAGGGATCAGTAATCGTCATTTCCGGCTCGGGATCCGCCGCAATTTCTGCTCACAATTCTTCGTCAGTTTTCATTTCATCCATCCTTTCCTCAAAAATTTCGCCCTGGCTTTCATGGCGTGAAAAATATCCCCGTCTTGATTAACCCCTATTTCCAAGAGTTTGCCACCGGGGGTTGGTCCGATAAGAATCTGACATCCGTCCAGGAAGTGCACGATAACAGCATTGCGATAAGCATGAGCTATCTCCTGATCAGTGCAGCTTTTCTTAGCCTAGCTATTTGCGCTGGTTGATACGATATATTGCAGCATTGCCGGGGCTATGTCTTCTTGGAATTAATAGTAAAAGGAGGATAGCAAGCCCAGACTGTTTCCATCGAAGTTACTATTTACGACCCTTTCGGTCTGCCAGGTTTGCCGGGGCGGGTGGCTTGCCAGTGGTCTAGCGTCTCTTGAGACCATCCGAAAACTTGCGCTTTTCCCTCTCCGATTATCACGTCAGGCGGTGGGAAGATTCCTCTAGCACGATAGGTTGCTACCGTGCTAGGGGATAACCCTAGATGCCTAGCAGCGCCAGCGCTTGAGAAGTATTTTTTAGCCATGCTGTCGGATCGCTAAGAATAGGGCGGATACTCCACCAATCCCAATAGCTAGGGATAGAGCTGTGTTTGCCACTGTTGGAAAGCTAACTATTTCGGTCAATACGAAAATAGCGAAAGTAGCGAACGCTAGGGACATTGCTTTTATCTTCATTTCGTTTCCTCCTCACTAGCCATAATATCGGACATAGAGCTCGCCTACCCCTTACCCGATAGCTTTAGTTACTTACCCTTGGGATGATTCCAGATAGGGGGTATGACGACAGCTATTCCTGTTACAGATATCCCAAGAACTATTAATATTTCAAGTAAAGTTCCAGTAAACACCTTAATACGGCCACTTTTTAGTATGCCTCTTTTGCACTGAATGAGGAGAATCTGGGGATTCAGTTCTTATTTACCCCTGATATGCTTGTTACACCCCGAAGCGGATCGCTTAGCGAGCTGGGATTCAGTTCTTATTTACCCCTGATATGCTTGATTCTGCGCACTCTTGAAATTGGTCGAGGCTGGGATTCAGTTCTTATTTACCCCTGATATGCTTGAGTCAAAGCAAACGCCGTAACCGAAGTAGCTGGGATTCAGTTCTTATTTACCCCTGATATGCTTGCTGGCGGTGGTGCTGTTGTAGGCGCTGGGCTGGGATTCAGTTCTTATTTACCCCTGATATGCTTGCAAGCTCTAACCCTGCAGGGCGCCGAACGCTGGGATTCAGTTCTTATTTACCCCTGATATGCTTGAATCCAAGCGAACCATTTCGCTTTCTTTGCTGGGATTCAGTTCTTATTTACCCCTGATATGCTTGTCTACTGTGTAGGTTCCGTCTTTAGCGGGCTGGGATTCAGTTCTTATTTACCCCTGATATGCTTGATCAGGGGTAAATAACCCCAGTTCATATAGGGTTTTGTTCCCAAATTCTTCTTAAAAAATTGACAGTTGTTCCGGTTTTTCCTCTGCTTTGGTAGGGGTTCCGTTGGAAAAATGGAACGTTCGAGACCATTGTTTATCCGTTAAGAAGATCATACGAACGTTTCCTTGGGGAGGTATACCGGCACGGACTTGACCAATGGTGGTCACGTCGCTTAACCCTGCGGGAGTGTATTTTGCGTAAACACTGAACTGCACCATGCTGAATCCTAAATCCAAAAGCATCCGCCGGTATGCGTTCGCTTCGCGCCGATGGCGGGCGGTATCCACCGGCAAGTCGAACATCACCAGGCACCACATGGGTTTCTTACTCATAGAAACTACTTAAACCATTTAGGAGGAGAAAAGCTTTTTACTTGACTCTCTACATAGAGGCCAAATAACTGAGCGAGATCCTCAAAAGCGGCAGGAATACCGATACCATCATCGCGATACTGGCTACTGGCCGCCGCCACCAGCTCGGCTTTACAATCAGCCGCTGAAGATTTACCGTCCTTTTTAAGTCGATATACCTCGAAATCAATCAACGGTCGAAAGATTTCCATCAAGTCATCAACCAGGCAAAATAGATTAGCTCGATTGTGATGAAATATCCCCAGTGATGGTTCCAAACCGGCAGCTAACACCGCTCTTACCCCGTGACCGCGGACAATCGTATAGCCATAGTCCAACATAGAATTAATGCCATCTCCCAGCCCCGGTTGACGCGAGAACTCTTTCCCGAACAGCGCCGACCAATAATAGCGGGCCGCTCTGCCTTCGGTATTATCGGGATCACCAGAACGTACCAAGCTTTCCAACTCCACCAACTTCCTGCTGTCTTTTACTTTCCCACACAACAGCAAAGTTTTCGCCTGATTTTCTATTTTCCGCTTCACCACTGCTTTCCACGCAGTTTTTTGTTTAGGAACGCTCATGCCCGCCTGTGCCACCCGTCGCGCGGCGACCCGCGAATGAGGACGCCAAGCAAAAGTTCCCGCCTCCGGAACCCCCCGCCAATCACAAAGCAAAACACACACATCTGCAGCGGTTAAGCGATGAAGCACAGCACCGGAAAGTTTAACTCCCATCCCGATTAGGACTACCGCAACATCAGCTACTGGCAGATTCACCTGTGGTTTATCTTCTGGGTGCAGGACTATGGCTCCTGTTTTAGAGGAAATCGACCCAGAAAATTGCGTTAAATCAATAATCCGCCAGGCAGTCATGTTTACTCCTATATAGACCAGCTACTGGGTAGCCGCGAGGAATCTTCGCGAATATTTCCGAGCACGTCACGACGGATTACCCTGGGTTTACAGGTTGAAAAAATCTTATTGATCGCTGGCCACCAACCCCGCCCCTGTAAGATTTCCTTGGTTCCCGGCAGAGCATCTTCCGGTACTCCCTCCCCCGCCAAATAAAGTGGACGCAGTCTGAGCTTACTGTTCATGGGGAATCCATCTACCGACCAATGCGATATTCCGGAATATTCCGACAGTAGCTCTGCAATTGCCCCTTTTCTTTCCGCAGATAAATCCAGTTCCAGCTCGTCATCGACTACCAGCCAACCCAGATACTCGGCATTGCCTTCCCGGAAAGCCTCCCGTAACTTCATTTCGGCATTACGCACCGAAATACTTTGTTCGGGCAAATCAACCTGAAATAGATCAACCCCAGCTTTATTCGGTAAATCAACCGTAAATACCCTAAGCATGACATATACCGGTTTCTTACTGCCCGCAATTCGGTATATACGCGCGTGGTGGATAGAAGTTCCTACCTCCACGCAGCCGTTACGCATCTTCAACATAGGGGCATTCGTTGGGAAAATTCCGACACTGTCATCTGCAGCAAAATGACTGCCGTTAACCACTATTTTTCGTTCTGGATTAGCCGGTAGACCCTCTGCCCACACAAAGTCAGGCAAGCGGGTCAAAGCACACCACAAAGCCGGGGTTTCCGCCCGATCGATATCATTCATCGACCAGGCATCACCCAGGCGTTTACGATGAAGTTTCTTCACTTCCTCATGCAGTTTTCCGTCCCCGAGCCGCAAACGGAAATTAGAGAACACCGGAATCTGGTCATCAGCCAATGCTTGGTTATAAATCTCTGCCAGATAACGCATCTGCTCTAGCCAAACTGCATAGATCTTTTGCTGCGCAAAGGTGCTACCTTTCCAGCTCTTCCAATTTTGCTCACCACCAGCCATAATCTGGCCACGCCGAAGGTTTTCTCGTTCCACCAACGTCTGCGCTACTGCCGGGCGCATCATCGCGATGGTGGCGGCATCCATAGCATGATGACGCCTGTCCAGACGGGTTTTTCCTCGTCCGCCAATCAGATTAACTCGCCCTTCAAAACCTGAAGCTCTGCGGGCAGCTGCGGTAATCGAGCCGTTAAACACTCGTACCTTAACTTTATTTTCAGAGTCCGCGTCCTCCCCTTCGCTAGTATCAATTGCTGTCGCCGATTGACCTAGCGGGATGCGATAGCGCTGCTCAATTCGATGAGCCAGTTCGCGCGCCATCCAACTGACTGCTTCCATAGAGCGGTTGTCAATTTCGGGGTCTGCTTTGGTACGCGATAACCTGTCAATAACCCCCGCCCGTAAACTTTTGTCATCTTTAACGGAAGTATCGGTAAACCAACCTTTGACTCTAGAAATCGCTTCTTTCTGACTAACCCCCGGGATATTTGTCTGCGCGGCCCAAACCGCGAAAGGAATATTGCTTTTCTCTTGGTTACAGCGCCTGCAAACTGCCACCAGATTATCCCTGGTATTCGTAGATCCCACCCCTCGCCGCGGGACGATATGATCCATTTCGGCAGTAGCAAATGTAATATGGGTTCCACAGTACAAGCATTCACAATGTTGTCGCTGCAACGCTTGTTGCTTGCGAATCGCAGCGATACGGGGCAACCCCGAAAGATTCTGGCTTCCCTCTATCTGCTGCCGAGCCTCCTCGTTCTTCTTAAAACGCTGCGCTTGAAAACGTTGCAGTTCATTTGCCTTCGCCTTGGACATGAATGCTTCGCGTACGTGCTCTATATTGACCTGTTGGGGAATCCCCCACTCGGCTTCGGCTCGCAGTAACCAGCGGTTAACCCCTTTCAAAACCCTGTCTACCACTGGATTTCCCACGGGTTCACCCACCGGAACTGCGGGAGGCTTCCACTCCGGCGAAACCCCGAACTCCACTTCCCGAGCCTGCTGCAAATCGACATTATCGACTAAAATCCGTTCCGTTATTCGCTCCAAGCTCTCTACCGAATAGGCCGCCCTGCCGATCGGGAGCCTCACCGATGCCTCTAGTTTCTCTAAGTCTTCATCATTCAGGCTGGCGATAAAATCAGCAGCTATCTGTTCTTCACGATTGGTAGCTTCCCCGGGTGAGGATGCGCGAGATATCTGATCAATAAACGCACACCTTTCCAGGTAACTTGCTGCACGCCACCACTGTTGCACTGGCTTGATACCACACTTAGTCAAACGGATATTCGTTTCATCTACTGGCGGAGTATTCCCGGTTCGCTCCCCATCCGCCGTCAATTTCCCGGTTCCGAACAAATCCTGGCGTTCGATCCCTAAAACTTTAGCCACCTCTATCCAGGTGGGAAGCTTCTTGCGATCTGGGTTGCTTAAGAACTCGAACAAGGAAGTTGTTTCTTCGCCAGTCAAGCGGCGTTCGTTCTGTCCACCCTCACCCTCGCGAATCCGCAAATTAGCGATAATGGTGGCGATTCGATAACGCTGAAAAACCGGATGTGCCTTTTCAGCGCGATCTAGATGCTCTTGCCCTGGCAATGCATCTTTCCCTACCTTTTCGGCAGCACTACCTTTGGGGGACTTTACGGCAAAAACCTTATCGATTATCTGATTGCCAAAATCTTCGCTAAGTCGCTGACGAGAAAAAATCTTTTTAAGCTCTGTCGCGTAATCAGTTTGCAAGAGTTTACCAGCCAAAATACCGGCATCACCACGTATCTTTTCCCCACTATCAAGTAGATAAAGCAGCTGCCCCGGAGTCAACCCTGCGGGCAAAATCCGCCCAGTTTTTTCTGCTACTCGCGCCCGCAAAGCAATGAGTTCATCAGAATCGGGATGCGAAACATGCAGACTGCTAACCGACACCCAAGGCGAGCGCCAGCCTCGATGCCGCGCTATATGCCGGATCGCAATCGCCAGTTTTTCCTGGCGTAGCCGCTCATCCTCTATATATTCCTCAACCAGCAGGGCACGGACTTTCCACGGTTCGTGCGGGTCGGGATACTTTTCCAAATCTGGTAGTGGCCAATCGAGATCAGCCAAAATTTTATCCAACTCCGCAAGCCGCCTCCGCCTGTTCCTAATCAGACGGCGCGCTCTGCGAGTTCTTCCAGAAATAGCTTTTCGAGTTTCTTGAATTTTACCGCCATCTTTACCAACCCCGGCATCGTGCAGCAGCACTGAAAGGTTCAAAAACGAAATAGGATTGTCATCATCATCAATCTCGAGAGCACAGAAGCCAGTAGAGTTCCGCCCTACATCAATGCCAATCCGATAACGCCGCTTGTCTTTAGGGGTAATTACCTTGTCGTTCATGAAACAAGGATAAGCAAACCATGCAGCAAAGTGGGGTAAAACACACTTCCACCGCAAAAGATGAAGTGGAAATAATAGCCAAAAGGCTGAGCATTCGACTTCGCTAACGAGGCGAAGCTTACTGAGATTCAGTTCCCTTTAACTCTAAGGTCAAATCAAGAAAAGAGCAAGCAATTCAGCCAGATAGAGTCACTTGTCGAGGGGGCAACCCCATCCCGGAACCAGCCGCAAACTGCCCCTACCACCAGCGCTAAAATAAAAATCCTCAGTGCCGGTAAGCACTGAGGTTTTAAGCTCCCCCAACTGGATTCGAACCAGTAACCCTTCGATTAACAGTCGAATGCTCTACCGTTGAGCTATGGGGGATCGACTTGAATAAGCCTACCGTGAGAGGGCTAAAACTTCCTAATCTTCCTGCCCCAGAACAATCCCCAATTTTTGTTCCCACTCACTCACTACCGAACGCAAATACTGCTGGTCATCAGGGTTTTTGAAGCTTGATATCGGCGGATGTAAACGTAAATTGCGGTTATCGTCACGCAAGATCTGTGCGCTAACTCTCTGTCCGGAAGGCAGCTCTAGGGGGGTAATAAACACCTGCGCCTCGCTCAGTGCCTCTCGGATAATGTCCATAAAGTTGTGTTTGGGAGCTTCAATCGGAGTAAGAACCAAATCTTCGCCCTCATGAAAAACGATCCGCAGCGTGCCAGCTTCACTATCCCAACGGACGTGAGAAACTTCATCCCAGCCAAAACGTGACTTTACCTGCCCGGATTCCACTTCGGTTAATGCCTGCATAGTCACAACCAGGAAACGATCCTCCGCTACCTCTAAGAATTCGAAAACTCTATCCGAGGAGGTGAGGACGGCTTTTACTGCGTCCGGAAGCTTACGGCTCTTCAGTCTTTCTACTATCCTCTTCACGTTCTCCACCCTAAACAAAATTCAGTATTCTGCCCACCATCCGGTAGGCTAGACTCGCCCCGTTAGCTCAGTTGGTTAGTAGCAGCGAACTCATAATTCGTGGGTCGCGGGTTCAAGTCCCGCACGGGGCACCCCTGTGTTCCCTGTTTCCAACGTCCTCGGCCTCTATATTTAGCGGTGATGAGGGCGCGTTTGCACCCTCATCACCAACAACGAGTATCCCCTTAGGCGCGCAAAGTCGCCTTAAACTTCTTCGCAGTAGCCTTAATAATCCGGGTGCGCACCGCCTGAATCTCGCTAGCACTAAGCGTGCCTTCCCCGGAGCGAATCTTCACCGAGAACGCCAGTGACTTCTTGCCTTCTCCCAGCTGTTCGCCACTGAAAACATCGAAGAGACGTACTTCTTCCAGCAGGTCTCCCGCCTGTTTCTCAATCACTTGTTGTACGTCAGCCGCGGGAATATCTGCCTCCACTACCAGCGCAATATCTTCTTTTGCGGGTGGGAAGGACGATACCGGCTTCACCTGCAAATCTTTCTTCGGCATCGCGGCCGTAAACTTCTCGAAGTCGATCTCGAAGCCGCAAGCAGATTCCGGTAAGCCAAAGTTGCGGCAAACCGCTGGGTGCAGCTGGCCGGCCAACCCAACGCAGGCACCCCGCACCACGATCCGGGCGCACCGCCCTGGATGGAAAGGCGCGACTGCCTCTGGCGAGTCCGGCTCCCCCATCATATTGTCGTTAGTTACCCGCTGACGTCCATCTTTGCCTTGCACGCGCATCGGTACCGCCAAAGTTTGCGCCACCGTCCGCACAAACTCCACTGCGTCCGCCCAATCATAGGAGCGGCCTGCCCCCAGCGCGCCGGCTAGTTCCGCCTGTCCCACTAGCACCCCAGCAATATGTTCTGGCTGGTAAGGAACTCCTTTTTCGAGGGCGTGCTGCTGGTCAGGATCCGGTTTTTGCGCCACCCCGAAGGAACCGGTAAGTTCAGTTCCCATTCCTCGGGTCACTAAACCGGTCTCAAATATCGCGCACTGCTCATTACCACGCGCGATATTAAGCTGGGCTACCCCCAGCAAAGTATCGAGCAGCGAGGTGCGCAGTAACGGTTGATCATCCGCCAGCGGATTCGCGACCCGCACCGCCTGGCGGCGCACATCCTTTTCTCCAAGTAGTTCAGCGTCAAACACATCCTCGGAAATAAAGGGATAAGAAAGCACCTGTACCAAGCCGCCTTGCGCGAGCGCCCGCCCCACATCTCGGCGAGCCTGCTGCTTAGGGGTGTATCCGCGTCCAGCAATCGGGCGCGGCCTGCGCGAAGGAATCGTGTCATAGCCGGCCAGCCGAGCAATTTCTTCTACCAAATGCGCCGGTCCGGTCAAATCTGGGCGCCAAGAGGGCGGCCGGGCAATAACTTTGCCGTCCTCAACCCGCACTTCACATCCCACATCTTTTAGCAGGCGGGTGATGGTTTCCTGATCATATTCCACTCCGGTCAGCCGCGCCGGTTCATGCAGTGGCATTACGATTTCCGGGAAAGGCTCAGTGTTATTGAGGTCGCTGACCCGCCCACTGTCGGTGCCCCCGCCGTATTCCACCAGAATGTCCACTACCCGTTGGGCAGCTACCGGCGCCAGCTCGAAGTCCACGCCACGTTCAAAACGTTTAGAGGCTTCGGTGGGCAGCTTATGCCGCCGCGCAGTACGCGCAATCGAAGTCGGCTGGAAATGCGCCGCCTCTACCAGCACGTTCACCGTATCAGCGGTTACCTCGGTGGAGGCGCCCCCCATTACGCCTGCCAGTCCCAACACACGGGAGCCTTCCTGTCCCTGCGGGGAGTCGGTGATCAGCAGATCTTCGGGATCTAAGGTGCGCTCTACCTCATCAAGGGTAGTTAGCTTTTCGCCAGCTTTCGCCCGGCGAACCACAATCGGCCCGCACACTTTATCCAAGTCGTAGGCATGTAGAGGTTGCCCCAAATCCAGCATCACATAGTTAGTGGCATCGACTGCCAAAGAAATAGAACGCATGCCTGCCTGTTCTAGGCGACGCACCATCCAGTCCGGGGTGGCAGCTTGCGCGTCAACGCCGGTCACAATGCGGGTGACAAACCGATCGCACCCAACTTTGCCATTTACCGGAGCCTTATCTGCAACTTTAACCGAAAATCCGTCCTCAGTGACCGCCGGGACTGCCCCGGAAGGAAGGTTTTCCGCCAACCCCAGATCGGTAAACTTAGCGCCGGTGGAATGAGCATATTCGCGCCCCACCCCGCGCATCGCGAAACAGTAGCCGCGATCAGGGGTGATATTGATTTCTAGGGTTTCCTCTCCCAATCCCAGCAGTTCGATAACCGATTCTCCGGGAACAGGTAGCTCTCCGGCTGCCGCCTTTTCTGGCAGTAACTGTTCCAGGACGATAATGCCGTTGTGGTCATCACCAATCCCCAGCTCCCGCTGGGAACAAATCATTCCGTCAGAAACATGTCCGTAGGTTTTGCGGGCAGCAATCTGAAAATCACCCGGCAAAACAGCTCCCGGCAACGACACCACTACTAAATCTCCCACTTTAAAGTTGTGGGCGCCGCAAATAATTCCGCGACTGGGCAGCTCGGAGGGCTCTTTGCCTTCACCGGGACGGTCATTAAACTCACCTACATCTACTCGGCAATAGTTAATGACTTTCCCATTGGATTGTTCTTTGGCGTCCAGGGTCAAAACCCGCCCGGCCACCAAGGGTCCGATTACCGAGGCCGGGTGGATGGCTTCTTCTTCCAAACCTACTTTCACCAGGTCATATGAAAGCTGTTTGATGTCCGTGCCCGGCACTACCTCGACGTGATCTTTGAGCCAATCAAGCGCTACAAATGGCATTGCTAGTTACCCCTTCCGGTAGTACCGAACTGTTTAGAAAATCGCACGTCGCCCTCGACAATATCGTGCATATCGGTGATTCCATGCCGCAGCATCAACGTGCGTTCAATGCCCATCCCGAAGGCGAACCCTGAATACACATTCGGGTCAATCCCGCACGCTACCAGCACATTTGGATTAACCATGCCGCAACCGCCCCATTCGATCCAACCGGGCCCGCCTTTCTTTTGCGGGAACCACAAATCCATTTCCGCGCTGGGCTCAGTAAAGGGGAAGAACGAGGGGCGCAGCCGGGTTTTCGCTTCCATCCCGAACATGGATTGTGCGAAATGATCCAAGGTACCCTTCAGATCTGCCATAGTCAGACCTTTATCCACCGCCAGGCCTTCTACCTGGTGAAATACCGGGGTGTGGGTGGCGTCTAGTTCATCGGCGCGGAATACTTTCCCGGGGCAAGCGATATAGACCGGGACTCCTCGCGAAAGCATCACTCGCGCCTGTACCGGCGAAGTGTGGGTACGCAACACCAAGTTGCCGTCCCCGGGGTTTTCTCCTCCCAAGGAACGTCCATCTATATAGAGGGTGTCCTGTTCTTGCCGCGCCGGGTGATCCGGATCGATGTTGAGGGAATCAAAGTTGAACCATTCATGCTCGACCTGCGGGCCTTCCGCGATTTCCCAACCCATAGAAACAAAAAAGTCGGAAATATCTTCCATCAAGGTTTCCAGGGGATGGCGCGCTCCCTGCGGATACCGGCTTGCCACTTGGGTTACGTCTAGCGCCTCCGCCGCCAGGGTTTGGGCTTCTTTTTCCTTTTCGAGGGCGCAGCGCCGCTGGTCATAAGCGGCGTGCAACTGTTTCTTGGCGCCGCCCAGATTCTTTCCCGCCTGGGCTTTGTCTTTCTTTTCGAGGTTGCGGATTTCCCGGTTAGCCAGGATGATCGGGGCGTTATCCCCCAGGTGCGCTCCCCGCGCCCTCTTTAATTCGTCTAGTGAGCCCGCCGCAGAGAAATCCGCTTTCGCGGCCTCAACTGCCCGAGCTATCCCCTCTTGATCTAACGGAGAAATAGGTGTGGTCGCCTCAGACACTGGTTCACCTTTCTTAAATAATTCTTTCCCTTTTGTCTTACACTCTAGTTGCCGAGCAAATTCAGGGCTAATTTCCGCCCACTAAGCGAACCCCCTTGAGATTTCACGCCTTTTGGCACATTAAAAACCCAAGATTATCGGTATGAACGCCATTAATATGTAGAATGGAATCACACTTGTAATTGAGGAGGCATTTTGGCGACCCTGGCTGGAAAAACGAAAGTTGATCTCGTTGTGCCCTGCGTTGATATCGGCGCCATTAACTCTGCTTTGCTGCGCGACATGACGGTGCTGCTAGCCCAGGCCGGGGTCAGTGTAGTTTGCACCGTTCACCTCGAAGATCATCCGGAAAATCTGATTTCCACGATTAAGGAAACCGACGCGGCAGTTTTACCGCTCCTGCCTTTAGATCAGAACACTCTGGAACAGCTAGAACAGTGTGGAGCTACGGTTCTTGACTCCTTGACGCAAGGCAAGGATCGGCAAAATCCAACCAGTTTAATGACCTTCCAAATGGTGAAAATCCAGGTAGATGCCTTGGCATCACGTAATCGATGCAACTTGGCTTTCGTGCATTGGCGCGGAAAATACCCGGAAGAGACCGCTACCGTTTACTACTTCTTTGCACAAATGGCTTGCCAGGCGGCGGGACTTTCTGCGCCCACCCAACTGGTACTTCCCCAAGATCCAGAGAACATTCCTTCCTATCTTTTGGGGGCCTTGCAAAAACATCCAGGCTTAGATGGGTTCTGCGCGATTGATGATATGGCCGCCATGGCGATTGTTCATGGCCTGCGCGAATGCGGCAAGATGGTTCCCCAGGACGCTTCGGTAGTTGGGGGATTCGATTCGCCCTCGGGGCAGGTTTCCCGTCCGCCCCTAGCATCGGTGGTAGTAGATACCCCGGCTTTGGCCTATCAAGAGTTAATGCATATCGCGCAGCGCGAGGGCGGCGATCTAGATTTAGGCAAAGCCCCCAGCGGTCAGATTTTGCAATACGTTGCTCGCGAGTCTGTGTAGAGTCATCTTCACTAAGTGAGCCCGGCCGGTCAATAACCCGCCCCTGCCCGCGTAGGATAGAAGCATGAATGAATATCCAGGACTTAGCCTTAAAGAACTTGCAGAACGCGCCCCATTAGGAAATCAGGAAGCCGGAAAAATCAGTCCCGAGCTTGACGTACCTAAAAATATCGAACGCCCGGAGTACCTTTTCCATGACGGCCCTGAAAAGGTAACTGCTTCCGACACCAAATCCGCGGAAACGGTGGAAAAAATTCGCGCCGCCGGACAGATCGCGGCCGATGCCCTCGCAGCGGTAGGTAAAGCGATTCGACCCGGGATAACTACGGATGAACTCGATAGAATCGGTCACGAATATATTGTTTCTCAGGGAGCATACCCGTCTTGCCTGAGGTATATGGGTTTTCCAAAATCGCTGTGTACCTCGGTGAATGAAGTTATTTGTCACGGGATCCCGGACGATAAACCCTTACAGGAAGGCGATATTGTCAACGTGGATATCACCGCCTATAAAGACGGAGTACACGGGGATACCTGCGCCATGTTTAGCGTCGGTCAGGTAGATAAAGAATCTGAGTTGTTGATGGAACGCACCTATAACGCGATGATGCGCGGGATCAAGGCCGTGAAACCAGGGCGGGAAATAAACATTATTGGGCGAGTAATCAGCGCCTACGCGAAGCGATTCCGTTATGGAGTGGTACGTGATTTTACTGGTCATGGCGTGGGAGAGGCGTTCCATTCCGGTCTGATTGTTCCTCACTATGATTGCGCACCCTCCTATGACACCGTAATGGAGCCGGGAATGGTGTTCACTATCGAACCGATGCTCACTTTAGGTACAATCGAGTGGGAACAATGGGACAATGGCTGGACAGTAGTAACTAAGGATCGTTCCCGAACTGCCCAGTTTGAACACACCGTTGTGGTAACTGAATACGGCGCAGAAATACTGACTCTGCCTAGCAAGGAGTAACAAATGGCTATCGCATTTGGCATCGATATCGGCGGATCTGGAGTTAAAGGAGCGCCGGTCGATTTAGAGACCGGAGAGCTAACCCAGGAGCGTTTCCGGATAGAAACCCCCTACCCGGCAACCCCGCAAGCGGTATCAAAAACCTCGGCGGATGTCCTAGCTCATTTCGACCTTCCCGAGGACGTGCCGGTGGGGGTTTGTTTCCCGGCTCCCCTTCCGGGAGGGCTGGTTCCTTTCATCGCTAACCTGGATCAAGAATGGGTAGGTTGTGACGCAGCGGAAGTGTTCTCTAATGCGTTCGGGCGCCCAGTTACAGTTCTAAACGATGCTGATTCTGCCGGGGTGGCAGAGCAAGCATACGGCGTTTTCAAAGATCAACCTGGGGTTACTATTTTTACTACCTTAGGAACCGGGATTGGAACTGCCCTGTTTATTGATGGGGTGCTGGTGCCTAATACTGAACTCGGCCACATAGAAATTAATGGTCATGACGCAGAAACTCGAGCAGCTGCTTCGGTGCGTAAACGTGATGATTTGGGTTGGAAGAAATGGGCGAAGCGCCTGACCCGCTACTACCAGGAACTCGAGAAACTATTTAGTCCGGATTTGTTTGTAGTAGGTGGGGGCGTTTCTCGTAAACACGAGAAGTTCTTGCCGCTATTGGATATTAAAACTCCGATTGTTCCGGCGGAACTGCGCAACACCGCCGGGATTGTAGGGGCAGCGGTTAGCGCCAGTAAAGCCGCTAAGTAAAACCGTCGTACCTTAGGGCGCGCCGGCCTTACCAATTATTTTTAACTACTTGGGTAAGGCGGGCGCGTCCTCTCGCTTTTATTGGGAGTTGCTCTCACTGGGGGCGGGCCGCTCGCTAGGCTGCTCGCTGGGCTGCTGACTTCCGGTGGGTTGTTCGGCTGGTGGGGTTGGATTTTCCGCAGTAGGCCGGGTGGTGCCAGCAGTCTTCGTAGGCGTTGGCTCTCGGCTGGTAGTTTGAGTTTGTGAAGGCTCGCTGGAAGTTGGCTCTGGCGTCTGGGGCTGGCTACGGGTAGTTTCCGGAGTTGAAGAACTGGTAGTAGCCCTTTGGGAAGTGGTGGTTTCTTGCTCTGCCGGGGGTAAGACTTGTCGAGAGGAAATCATTAGCGCCACTACGACTACCGCTCCCGTTAGCAGCGCCACAATTGCAGTCACGATTCCCACTACTTTCAGCAGGCGGCGTTTATCGGCGCGTTCTTCCTCGTATTCTTGCTCTTCACGTAGTTTTTCTGCGTCGACTTGCGGATCGTAGGCGGGAGGAACCCCTTGCGGATAAGAATCTACCTGCGGGGTGGCAGCAGCGGGATCAATCGGAGGCAGCTGGGTAGTAGCTGCTCCCGAATCCGGATAGGAATTCCCGGATCCGTCAAGTACCCGGGTACCCGCCGCATGGGAAGGAACATAGCCGCTGCTGGTTGCGGCGGGAGCATTAGCTTTAGGAATCGCTTCCGTTTGAGCATTGGCGGCTAAGGCAGCGGCATCAGGAACTGCCGAGGGCGCGCCTGCCGGCGGATTCGGTACCGAGATTTTTCTTTGCGCGCCGCTGTCAACATCAGGCTGAGCTACCTGCCGAGTGATACGTCGATTAGTCTGACGTCCCCGAGGAACGTAGGCGTTTGCCATCGCTCCCCCCGGTAGGTACTCGGTAGGTTTATCGTCTGAGGCATCTTTGCTCATGGTGCTCCCACTTTCTGTCGTTACTTCCAGTCTAAGGGGCTACCACCTCTAAAATCACACCTGCAGCAAATTTCAAGACTTTTCCCCGGATTTTTAGGACGTTCTTCGCACCTAACCCAGGTAGGCTAGTAGCTAAGTAATCGTTTATCACTAACATCAAAGGAGCTACACGTGAGCGAAGAATATCGTATTGAACATGACACTATGGGGGAAGTTCGGGTACCTAAGGACGCCCTCTACGCCGCCCAAACTCAAAGGGCGGTAGAAAATTTCCCGATTTCAGGTCGCACTCTTTCCAGCCACCATATTGCAGCCCTCGGTCAAATCAAACGCGCCGCAGCAATTGCTAACGCGGAACTGGGGGTAATCGATTCCGAAACCCGTGACGCCATTGTTAAAGGCGCCGAAGAGGTTATCGCTGGCAAACATGACGACCAGTTCCCGATCGATATTTTCCAAACCGGATCCGGCACCTCCTCGAATATGAACACCAACGAGGTCGTCGCTACCCTGGCAACCGGATTTAAGGGCAGCAAAGTTCACCCCAATGACCATGTGAACGCTTCCCAGTCTTCTAATGACGTGTTCCCCTCCTCCATTCATATCGCCGCTTATGAGGCCGTAGAGCACGCCCTACTGCCGAAACTGGATCAGCTGGCTACCAGCCTAGAAAAGAAAGCTGACGAGTTTGCAAACATCGTCAAGGCGGGGCGCACCCACTTGATGGATGCCACCCCGATTATGCTGGGGCAAGAGTTCTCCGGTTATGCCGCGCAGGTACGCAAAGGCATTGACCGGGTAAAGGACGCGGAAAAGAACCTGGCAGAGCTACCCTTGGGCGGAACTGCCGTCGGTACCGGGATTAACACTCCCGAAGGTTTCTCCGAGCGAGTGATTGCCCTGATCGCCGAGAATATGGATCTACCGTTCCGTCAGGCAGATAACCATTTCGAAGCCCAAGCCGCGCAAGACTCCCTAGTAGAAATGTCGGGAGCCTTGCGGGTAATAGCAGTTTCCTTCGTGAAGATCGCCAACGATCTGCGTTGGGCATCTTCTGGGCCTCGTTGCGGACTCGGCGAAATCACCCTGCCAGATTTGCAGCCTGGCTCTTCGATTATGCCTGGCAAGATCAACCCGGTATTGCCGGAGGCCACCGTGCAGGTAGCTGCCCAGGTAATCGGTAACGATCAGACGATCGCTTTCGCGGGTGCCCAAGGCAACTTCGACCTGCTGGTGATGCTGCCGGTAATGGCAGTCGACCTGCTAGAGTCGATTAACTGCCTGGGAGCAGTCGCCGGTCTGCTGGCCGAGCGTTGCGTGGATGGCATCGTGGCTAATCCGGAGCGCTGCCTAGAATTGGCAGAATCCTCGGCTTCGATTGTTACTCCGCTGAACCGCTACATCGGCTATGAAAATGCCGCTAAGATCGCTAAACACGCGGTGAAAGAGAAGATGACGGTCAAGGAATCGGCTCTGGATCTGGGATTTGTTGAGCGCGGGGAAATCAGTGAGGAAGATTTAGATAAAGCTCTAAATGTTGCCGATATGACTCACCCGAAAGCCAGCAAGTAATTAACTACTAACTAGGTCGCGCTTGCCCGTTGTTATCACTGGCAAGCGCGATTTTATATTTCGTAACTAACCACCACGGGGGCATGGTCGGAAAACCGCTGGTCGTAGGCCGCGGCGCGATCCACTTGCTGACTGCTCGCCGCCTCTGCCAGTCGTGGGGTGGCAAGCTGATAGTCGATGCGCCACCCGGCATCATTATCGAAGGCTTTACCCCGCCAAGACCACCAAGAATACGGGCCTTGGACTTCCCCTGCGAGGGAGCGCACCACGTCAACCCAGCCCTGTTCGCGCCAGCGATCTAAGAAAGCGATTTCTTCATCTAGGACCCCGGCGCGTTTATTGTGGTTCGGTTTCCAGTTTTTGATATCCCGCTCGGTGTGCACCACATTGAAATCCCCAGCCACCAGCACTAAGGAGTCATTATCTTTTGCGGAGGACGTGGCCGGGGACATAAGCTGCTCCAGCCGGTGCCCGATTCGCTCTAGATGCGCCATTTTATGGTCTTGTTTTTCAGATCCGACTTCCCCGGAATGAAAATAGGCAGAGATTACCCGCAACCGTACGTCCTCACCACCCTCGGTTTCATTTTCCTTAAGCAATAAGGCCTCTAACCAGCGCCCTCCATCTTGGGGAACCTCGACCGGTACCGTATCGGCTTTGGAATCTTCTAGCTGCCAGGGCGAGGATTTACGCACCGCGACCGCTACTCCCGCGCGACCTTTGAGCTGCGAAGCGTTTACTGCCACCTGCCATTCATCCCCAAAAAGTTCCTGGGTGATTTCTTCGCTAGCCCGTACTTCTTGCGCCAACACTACATCGGGATTTGCCTGTTCCAGCCAGGTATCCATTCCTTTACGGAACGCTGCCCGAATCCCGTTGACATTAACTGTGGCTATTTTGAGCATAATTCCCCTTTACCTAGCATCCTGCCTACCCGCGGTGAGCTGCAAGTTTGGTGATATCAATTTTTTTGCTGTCGATTTGGCTGCGAATCCCTGCCAATTCGGCGGTGAGACTATCAGAAAACCTAGGAGCATATTCGCCCCAACCAGCGAGTTTAACTCCGGAGTTCTTTAGAGTTCCCCGGTAATCGCTCCCGGCAATCGAACCGGTTCGCAATTGTTTAAGCAACTTTTTTACGCACCCGGAAGGATCAACCACTGTCGAAGTGAGCACGTTGCTCTGTAGTTTTGGGGAGGCGGCGGCCAAATCTTGCCCGTTCCAGATAGCGATGGCTTCTTTTGCCGCGAGTCCCTCTACCGCGCCGGATTCACCTGGAGGTGCCATTACGAAAATAATGTCCACCTTTTTATCTGCTAATTTGAGTAGCTGGTCGCGCAGCTGCACACTGGTCACCTGAACTGGCTCGCCAGCGTTTTGATCCCAAGCGGCAAGTTTTACTCCCGAACCTTTAAACTGGTTATAGTACTCAATCCCCAGACGAAAGCTATTTGCCCAGGAAGACGGGGTGTAAATACCGGGAGCACCGCCTGCTTCTTTAGCGGTTTTATCTGCCTCAAGGTCACTTATGGCTCCCACTAAACCACTTTTCGTGACGCCGGCAGCGGCATATCCAGCGAGGAAAGCTGGTTCCCGCAAATCAAAATCGATCCCACTGGCATTAGTTAACGCTTCCGTTTTCCCGACCGCTCCCATGACCGCAAAATTCATGTCTGCGTTATCTCTAGCAATCTGCAACAGAGCCCACGCAAATCCCGGTTCTAAAGAAAGCACATTTTTGCATTTCTTTTCCTGGAGTTTTCCCTCGATCTCTTCCGCGGTTTTCACGCTGAGATTAACGGCCTTAGCTAGTTGTTTGTTATCGGGATTAGCTAACTCCTCCCCCATAGCTTTCCCTAACGCCACGGCTCTTATATCTTGCGAATCCTGTTTTTCCACCACACAAAACGCTTTATTTACCTGGGTGTTTACCGGCGATGAGGTACTAGGAGTGACCTGAGGCGTGGAAGTACAGGCACCCAGAGTAAGCGCCAAAGTTGCTGCCCAGGTTAAAGCAGTCGAAACTTTCCAGATCCGCATAGAGAATTCTCCATCTAGTTGGCGTGTCGCATCGCGGTTTCCACCACGTTGAGCAGCAGATTAGCCCGGGTCATGGGACCGATTCCCCCCGGGTTTGGCGAGAGCCAGCCCGCTACCTGGTCGACGCCTTCTGCCACGTCGCCCTCCAGACGAGCCTTCCCGGTTTTAGGATTGATGGCGCCGCGGGAAACCCCCACATCCAGTACTGCTGCGCCCTCTTTAACCATTTCGGGTTTAATAATTCCCGCGGATCCCGCGCAGGCAACAATCACATCTGCTGCGCGCGTATGGGCAGCTAAATCCCGGGTTCCGGTATGGCAACAGGTGACGGTGGCATTAATATCTTTGCGAGTAAGCATTAGCGGCAGGGAACGTCCCACTGTGGTTCCTCGTCCCACTACGCACACTTGCGCGCCCTCTAGTGGCACTTGGTATTGCTGCAGCAAATCGATACAGGCTCTGGGGGTGCAAGGCAACGGCGAGGTTACCGGCTCTTTAACCCGCAGCACCAGCCGTCCCAGGTTCATGGGGTGTAGTCCGTCCGCATCCTTATCAGGATCGATTGCTTCTAATACCTGGTTAACATCCACCTGGCGGGGAAGGGGTAGCTGCACAATATAGCCGGTACAAGCCGGATTCTCGTTGAGTTTTTCAATCTCCGCTAATACCTGGGCAGTCGAAACCGTATCTGGCAGTTCTACCCGAATCGACTGGATTCCTACCTCGGCACAGTCGCGGTGTTTACCGGCCACATAGGAAACCGAACCCGGGTCGCTACCCACCAAAATAGTGCCGAGCCCCGGTTTAATCCCCTGTTCATGCAGGCGTTCCACCTGCTGACGCATTTCTTCCTTCAACTGTCGAGCCCGCTCCGCCCCATCCAGCAGCACCGCGTCCCCGCTCCAACCTTTACGCATTTATTCTCCTTAGTTTGCGGAGCGGGCAGACCCTACCAGTCTGCCCGCTCCCCCCATCGACTTTTATTGCGTTTTACGCTACCTGATTGAGTCCCACATACAACGGGAAACGTTTAATCAAAGCATTTACGCGCTCGCGATAGCTGGAAGTGTCGATCTTCCCTCGGCAAGCATCTACCAGCACTCCGGCGATAATCTCTGCTACCTCGGTGAACTCTTTCTTCCCGAAACCGCGAGTTGCAAGCGCCGGGGTGCCAATCCGCAGCCCGGATCCTACCCGCGGAGGACGCGGATCGAAAGGCACCGTATTGCGGTTAATGGTAATTCCGGCTTCATGCAGCAAATCTTCGCCCTGTTGCCCATCTAGCTGGGAGTTACGCAGATCGACCATCACCAGATGCACATCGGTTCCTCCAGTCAGTAAGGAAATCCCGCAATCCGCCACATCTGCTTGAGTTAACCGCTTGGCCAGAATCTTCGCTCCCTCTAAAGTGCGTTTTTGCCGGTCTTTGAAATCATCACTGCCCGCAATCTTCATGGCGACTGCTTTCGCCGCAACTACATGCATCAACGGGCCGCCCTGCTGGCCGGGGAAAACCGCCGAATTGATTTTCTTACCGAGTTCCTTGTCACGCGACAAAATCATTCCGGAACGCGGCCCACCCAAAGTCTTATGCACGGTGGTAGAAACCACATCGGAATACGGCACCGGGTTCGGGTGTAATCCCGCAGCTACCAGCCCCGCAAAGTGCGCCATATCTGTCCACAGGTAGGCTCCGACCTCGTCCGCGATTTCTCGGAAAGCTTTGAAGTCTTCCTGGCGGGGGTAGGCCGACCAGCCCGCGATAATAACTTTGGGACGATATTTCAAGGCCGCATCGCGCACCTGATCCATATCCACCCAGCTACTTTCTTTATCTACCTGGTAGGCGGTGGCGTTATAGAGCTGACCGGAGAAATTGATTTTCATACCGTGGGTAAGGTGCCCGCCGTGATCTAACGCCAGCCCCATAATGGTGTCCCCCGGCTTAGCCAGTGCCGATAGCACTGCTGCGTTGGCTTGCGCACCCGAATGGGGCTGCACATTAGCGAACTCAGCGGAAAATACTTCCTTAGCGCGATCCCGTGCTAGATTCTCGGCTACATCTACCGCCTCGCAGCCACCATAGTAACGCCGGCTCGGGTAGCCTTCCGCATATTTATTGGTGAGGACGGATCCTTGCGCCTGCAGCACTGCGCGCGGCACAAAGTTTTCGGAAGCGATCATTTCCAAAGTGCCGCGTTGCCGCTCTAGCTCTTGGTTTAGCACCGCTGCAATCTCGGGATCTACTTGCGATATGGATTGAATAAGAAGCTTGTCTCCCATTGAGTTTTCCTTATTTTCGTAGCGTCAAATCAGCCCAGGCGAGCGACTGATTGACCACTTGTTCCCCGGTGGTATCCCACCTACGCCAGTCACGGTTACGCCCTAAGTCTACCGTGACCGAGGGCGCTTTTACCTAAATATTTCCGGATATAAATGTCTGATTCCACATGCTGACTACCTAAAATGTCTGTCACTGCCCTAACTTATACTCCCTATGTGCTCTGATATCGAGCATAAAAGGTAAAACTTAGGAGAAATCTAATGAGCGAAACTCAAAAACCGATTAGCGGCACCCCGCATCGTGATAAATCCGATGAGGGCTACCGCAAAGGGTTAAAGTCTCGCCACATGCGCATGATTGCGCTGGGCGGGGCCATCGGGTCCGGCCTGTTTTATGGCGCATCTGGACGTATCGTTGACGGGGGGCCGTCAGTTGCTATTGTTTACGCAATTTGCGGTGGGATTGCTTATTTAATGCTTCGCGCCCTCGGAGAACTTAGCCTTTACCGTCCCTCTTCGGGGGGATTTATTTCTCACGCTCGCGAGTTTATGGGCGAGCGTGGCGCCTATTTCACCGGATGGTTTGCCTTTATTACTTATTCTTCCGCTTTAATGGCGGATATCACCGCAATAGCTAACTATATGCATTATTGGAAGCCCTTCCAGATTGTCCCGTTGTGGGCGTGGGCGTTTATCGCCTTGGCATTAATGGTGATTGTCAATCTGGCTAGCGTAAAATTTTTCGGCGAATTCGAGTTTTGGTTCGCGATGATTAAAGTCGCTGCGATTGTGGTCTTTATGATTTTGGCGGTAGTAGCGATTGTTTTCGGGATTTCCTTAACGGTGAATGGAAACAGCTACACTCCCGGCGTGCACGCCATCACCGAGCATGGAGGACTATTCCCCAAGGGCGCATTCACTATGGTCACCCTATCTTTAGGGATTTTGTTCGCCTATGGTGGCTCCGAATATTTGGGGGCTGCCGCCGGTGAGGCCGAGGATCCCCAAAAGGAAATGCCGCGGGCAGTCAACTCTATGATGTGGCGGATTATGTTGTTCTACGTAGGGTGTATCGTCCTGTTTACTTTGCTGTTGCCTTATAACGTATACAACCGTAACGAGTCACCGTTTGTGACTTTCTTTAGCGGCTTGGGTATTCCCGCTGCTGGTCACATCATGAATCTGGTGGTACTGCTGGCTGCCGCTAGCGCTATTAACGCGGAACTTTACACTTGTGGTCGAGGTCTGCGTTCTCTGGCTGTATCCGGGTCTGCCCCTCGTTTCTTGTCCGGTATGAACCGGAACGCGGTTCCCTATGCGGCTATTATCGCTGCTGGCACTATCGGTTTAGTGGGGGTTATGGTGAATTTGTTCTACCCCAATGAAGCCTTTGATGTGATTGCCAATATGGCGGGGATTGGGATCTGTGCCATGTGGGGATCAATCATGATTTCAAACATTTTGTTTGTGCGTCACTGCCGAAAGAATGGTCTGGAACGCCCCAAGTTCCATGTGCCTCTCGCGCCCTACTCTAACTACCTGGTATTAGCGGTTTTGGGGGCAATGATTGTGCTTATGTGGTTCGAGGGCGGACTGGGGCCAACCGCGATTATCGCTTTCGCGTGCGTAACCGTAGCCTTGGCTCTGGCCTGGTTGGTGGTGCGCAACCACGTTGACCATGACATGTTTACTGCTGACGCACCCGCCGAGACCGGAGCAAGCGATAACCAGTAACACTTAAGCGTGGGGGAGAGTTTTTCCTCCCGCCCAAGAAATCGGGGAGAGACCTAGTCTCTCCCCGATTTCTTATGCCCACCGCACCCACTCGGATAAAACTCTCCCCCGCGCTTACAGATGCCAAACAGCTATAATCCTTCCCCGTGCTAATAACGTGTTAACAGCGCAACAGACCCCGGCAACGGGCGTGGGAAAAGCACTCCGGGGCCCCGTGAGCCTCAACAAGTTCGGCTCAAGCCCCTCTCGTATCTTTTCCCGCGCCCTCTTGAAACGTTAGTGCTTGCGGACTCGCGCGTTTAGCGGGCGCGGGCTTTCCAGCCTTTGACTCCACTCTTATGCAGAGATTTATCTACGAAACATTCCGGATTTAAGGGTTCACCGGCCTCCATTTCGGCTATTAGGAAGGCTATTACCGCCTCGTAAGAATTGGTGCGTTTAAAAATGGTGCGTTGCCGCTGATACCCGACTCCCAGTTTCACCATTTCCATGATTGACCAGAGTTCTTCTGCGCAATCTAAATCTTCGGCGGCAGGCGTCAGTTCCTCTAACCACGCGGGTAGGGAATCTGTTAACAGTTCTTCTTCCCCGTGTGCGTCCTCGATCAAGATGGCCTCCATCCCGTAGCGGGCAGCGCGCCAACGGTTCTCCCGCACGAACCAATCCGGTAAAACAGGCAACTCTTTACCGGCATCAAGCTGGCGGGAAGCCGTTTCTACCAGGGATTGGGTAAGAGCAGCCGCCGCAGCGACCTCTTTAATAGTGGAAGAGGCATCGGCTACCCGCGCTTCAATGGTGCCAAACTTGGGCGAGGGGCGAATATCCCAACGCACCTCATCAAAGGAATCAATCACCCCGGTTTTGAGCATCCCCGCGGTGAACTCTTCCAACTGCTCCCAGGTTTCAAATTGATACGGTTTTCCCGCGGTGGGTAACTGTTGGAATACCATTGCCCGGTTGTCACAGTAGCCCGTGTCGACTCCTGCCCAGTAGGGCGAGGACGCAAATAACGCCTGCATATGACCAAGTTTGCTGGTCAAATAGTTTTGGATCGGCAAAACTTTGTCGCGGTCTTCTATCCCCACATGCACGTGGGTGCCAAAAAGCAGCATCTGGCGTCCCCAATACTGGGTGCGGTTAACGAGCTCCTCGTAGCGCTTAGAATCAGTAACCTGTTGATAGCTGGGGTTAGCGAAGGGGTGGGATCCGGCAGCTGCCAGCTCTACTCGCAGCGCCGAAGTAACCGGACGCACCAGGTTGATACCCTCTTTCAGATCCATGATGCAATCACGAACACTGTGGCGAGGACGGGATATTACTTCTACAGTATTAAGCAGCATCTCCCTATGCACCAGGGTGTCTTGGGGGTGAAGACGCTCCACTTCCTCCATCACCGCGCTAGCACATTGTCGCAGGTCGAAAGAGTCTTTATCAATTAGCTGTAGTTCCCATTCGATGCCAATGGTCGAACGTTCAGAACGGGAAAAATTGATGGTCATTGCAAGCCTCCTAACGGCGGTAATGCTCAGTAAACGCGGACAACAACCGGTGGGAACTGGTTACATCTTGACTCATGCAGCGGGCAATGACTGCTTCGCGTTCAGCGGCCGCATAGTAGGCATCCCCGTATTGGTCAATGCGGATCTGCATTCCCGCAGTAGTGATTTCCGGATGAAACTGGGTGCCGTACAGATTATGTTGTAATCGAAGTAGCTGGCAGCGACAGTGTTTCCCGCTGCCCAGCAATGTTGCTCCCTCTGGTAGTTCCGCCAGGGAATCCCCATGCCCGGTGTAACCGCGGATTACCGGATCTAGCTGCCCGGTTACCAGGTCTTGCTGCCCCTTCGCGGTTAAAGTAACTTCCACCGCCTGCAGGTCTTCCCCGGTGCGGTCGGTTAACGTGGCGCCAGCCGCCTGCCCCAACATTTGCAGCCCGTAGCACAGCCCCAAAGTGGGAAAATCCTGGTCTAGCAGGTAATGCATGAGTGGCATTAGCTGGTTGTATAACTGCCTTTGTACGGGATTTTCTGATCCAGTTGGCGGATGTGCCCGAAAGGGAGATCCCGAAATAATGACTGCACTATACCTGCCCGCAATATTTAGATCGTGCACCAGGTCAAGGTCAGTTTCTTCTGGCAGCAGATAAGATTGTAGTTCCTGGCCGATTCTTAGTCCGGTAACCTCGGCAATGGTTTGCAGCTCGTCACGCGCTATTTTTCCGGTGGGACGGCATTGGATAAATAAAAACGGCAGCCTTTCTCGCATGGGTTATAGCTTACGGGTTAGAGCGCCATCCGTCACTCCAACCCCTTCAGGTTGCGAAGCAGTTCCGGAATATCATCCCGCACAGTTTCATAGACAACCGAAAGGTCAACATTGCCGTATTCGTGCACGATTCGGTTGCGAAGACCTTTCATAGCGCGCCAAGGGATAGATCGATGCTGCTGCTTAAAACTTTCCGTCAGTTTATTCGAATTTTCCGAAACTTGAATTAGGCGAAATAAGGTAGAGTCCACCAGAACCGCATTGTCTTCAAACTCTGCTTGCGAATAACCTTCCGTGTGCGCGATGACGAACTCTAGGTCGAGAATAATCTTGTTTAGGTAGTACTCATTTGTTTTGGGATTATCCATAGATTTTAATTCCGTCCCTCAGTATTTCGTTCACCAACTCGGGATTATCTTTCAGCTGCTCAAGTTTCAAAAGATCCACTTTCTTATTGAGCGCTTCCCGCAAGGATTCTGCCAAATCATAAAACTTAATGCCGGAAATATCTGTGGATATCAACAAATCCACATCACTTTCCGGTTTAGCTTTCCGCTTGGCATAGGATCCAAAGAGATAGCAGTACTCCACATCATAGGAGGCGAATACTTTTCGGCAGATCTCTTCGATTTTTGCGATGGTGAGAATCCCGTGTCCTTCATCGATGTAGCCGTATCGCTCCAGTTTTTCCATCATGTACTGGTACTTTAAAGTTTTTCTCTTCTTTTCTTCGTTCTCGTAATTTTGGTAGGTGCGAATCGGAATATCTAAGTAGGAGGCGCATTCGACCTGAGTTAGTTTCTTCTGTTTGCGGAGTTCCTTCAGGGTCACCCTCATCACCTCTGTCTTGGATTATCGCGTCTAAATTAAAAACACGCAACTATTTTACGCAATTCTTGCGTGTTTTATCAATAGTTAATACGCAATTCTTGCGTGTTTTTCTTGCGTGTTTACCGTGGAGCTCGGTGTATACCTACCAATCTCGGCAATCCGGAAGTTAGCTTAAGGCGCCTTTGGCCCAGGTGGGGGTGGGAGCAGTGACGGTTATGAGGTTTGCGGGGTTATCCGGGTCAGGGAACTGCAGCTTGTGGGCGTGCAGGCACAGCTGCGGGTCGATATTTTCCGGGGCATTAGCAGGCAAAACTTCCGGATAAAGGGGATCACCTACGAGGGGATACCCGAAATGCGCCAAAGTCGCGCGCAGCTGATGAGTAAAGCCGGTTTCCGGCTCTAACTGCCACAATAATTCTTCTTCTGGCGCGCGTCCCGGGTTGCCCGGGTTTGCGTTTTCCTCCCTTTCCAGCTTTTCTGTCTTTTCGGGGAGGGGGAATTTTCCGAGGACGAGGCCGCGGGTTCGGCTTTTACAGCTGGCCACTTTTGAACCTATCGGGGGCATCCCTATCGACACTGCCAGCGAGCCAGTTTCTTTAAACATAGGAAGCTGGAAGTCAAAACGCTCCCCCACCTTGGGAGTCACCCTCTCTCCCCCATTAGTAGCGCATCGACTGCGCGCCAGGTAGGTTTTCTTTACTTGACGGCGGTCAAATAGTTGCTGATAACGCGCCCGATACTTCGAATCTAGGGTCAGTAATAAACATCCGGTAGTGAGGCGATCTAGGCGGTGCGCGGCGGTTATTTCGTCGTTTCCAAATTGGCGGCGAGCCGCCACCACCACTGACCGGGTAACCCAGGAACCACGGGGAATAGTTGCGAGACTTGCGGGTTTATTTACTACGAGTGCGCCCTCACCCTCCCAAAGCACCTGCAACTTAGGTAAGGGAGAGCCTTCATCGGGAGCCGCGCGATGCAAGTAGTAGCGTTGCCCCGCCAATAACTTACTGTCTGGGGACAGGGCAATCCCCAAGGGAGAAACCACATCCCCCGCCGCGAACGCTTTCGCCACAAAATCCGCAATCTCGGCGGTAGACAGCGAAAGTTTGCGTTCCAGCTGAGCTTGCAACTGTCGCTCTAACGTTTCCTGACCGGGAGAAACGAACCCCACCGGATCGATTCCGCCCCGCGCCGGCGGACGCGTCCCCGCCCTTCGCTTCCTACGTCTGCTCACCGCGCCACACCTATTCGCTATCTTGGCCGCAGCCGTTACTACCTTTTCCAGCCTATCGCGCAACCATAACCTCCCCCAAGGAGAGACTAATTTGCTACTTGGTTAGTTAGCTTTTCTGCCAGGTATGTATTTATTACTGCATTCCTACAAATCGCGAGGTCAGCCGCCTGCTTATCCAGCCCCTGAATCATCCATTTGAACAAAGTTAGAGTTACCCTCTTCTGCTCGACCGATCGCAGTGGCGCATTTACCTGTGGGTTTTCCAAGTCGAAATATTCGAGGACGTCCTCACCGTCATCAAATTTTTTATCAATCTGCTCGGCGGTCAAGGTATCAGATGTTTTGCTCATAGATCTGTATCTCCTTCTGTCTGGCGCGCCGCACCGAAATTATCCGCGTATGCCAATCACCTTTGCTCACAAAACGCCAACAAACCAACCCCCACCCCGAACTTGCGGTATTTGTAAAACCGCTGCGCGGCTTTACATACCGCTGCGTCAAAAATGCCCACAAGCGCAAGCGCTTGGGGCATTTTTTCCTTGCGGTAGCGGTGGTGTGTGGTTTCAGGAGATGTGTCCGTTTTTGTTGGGGTTGGGGTTTTAAGATCTTTCAGGACTTGTGTCCGCTTGTAATAAGGAAAAACTCTTTTAATGTCCCAGTGAACTGTCCTGGGTTTTGTTCCTACTCGTTTTTGAGAGGATTAGGGATATGTCT
>OENY01000101.1_pt1 | contig 34391 bp, 36 predicted proteins | sample 1539391 | NCBI WGS metagenome assembly OENY01 (sample SAMN03777356, study PRJEB22549) | human gut metagenome | biome: gut; feature: infant; material: feces | host: Homo sapiens | collected 2013-11-24 | reverse complement strand
AATCATAGATACCGTAAGGGATTTTATTCTTTATTTAAAACTTTGCAACAGAACCCAATCATTTGAGAAGTTAAAACCTACACATGAAGGTAGGTATTTTAGAAGATTGAATAGACAACACCGGGTTGTTTATAAGGTAGATGAAGATGAACACGTGGTTGAAATTTATTCAGCAAGGACGCATTACGAGTCACAGTAATTACTTGTAAATACATTATCTCGTGGTATAATGTATTTACTAAGTAATTACATACTGTTAGAAATGAGGGATTTAAATGATTACAAAAACAAGAAAACAAGGCAATTCAATCATGTTGACAGTACCTAAAGATTTTAATGTTCCTAATGGAGTCGAAGTTGAAGCAAAGTTGGTAGAGAATGGTATTCTTTATGAATTTGTTGAACCACAAAAAGAATTTTATGATTTTAGCGAAGATATTTTGTCTGATATAATTGCAGAAGGCTACGATAAAGATGAGATTCTTGTAGAATTTAAGAATAGAAAAAACAAAATGCATTCTTCCTTTAGAGATATTGCTGAAGATACACTTACTAATTCTAAAGTAATGACTAAAGAGGAGTTGGCAACAGAAATTGGCTTATGAAATCGTTCCTTCAAAACATGTCATTAAGTATTTAAAAAAGCTAAAAGAGAAGCCATTGAAAGAAAAATTTTTGAATTTAATTTATGATGAAATTGCGATTGATCCATATAAGGGTGAACAAAAAACTGGGGATTTATCAGGTATTTGGTCTAGTGGGTTCAAATATGCGGGCACAACATATAGAGTAGCTTACGAGATTATAGAAAACAAGGTTATTCCAGTATTGTTATGTGGAACGCATGAAAACTTTTATGAACAGTTGAAAAAATTAATCTAGTGATTTGTTGTCGTTCTTAAGAAGGACGGCTTCTTTTTTATCGAAAATCTGATTCGTCTACATGACTAAAGTCGCGAGTATTCTCTGCTTCTCGATAAATTAAATAACGTCATTACTTTGAGGAAAGCTATAAATCAATATATTTCAGCTTTTCCTTATTTATGTACTACCTTTTACTTATTAATTATAAGGTAGTACATATATATCTTTTTTTTGGTAGTAACTAAAAATAAATATGTTATAATAGTATCAAATGAATATTGCTAAAAGAAAAGAGGTAGGAACGTGGTAGCGAAGAAATATGTAATCGGTAATTTTAAAGGTGGCGTAGGTAAAAGTACGTGCGCGCAAATGTTAGGGTTTGAATCAGCAGTTAATGAAGGAAAAAGAACCTTGATAATTGACTTGGATATGCAAGGAAATACTTCTGATGTGATGAACTTAACGCATATGAACTTCACTAACGAAGAAGGAGGCGGAGAAGGTGAACCGATTGTTTACGAAAATACTGTGACTGACGTGTTGATAAACAATCTTCCACCTAAAGAGGCTGTCTATAAAGTAATCAATAACCTCTATATACTTCCAGCAGACATGTCCTTTGAAATGTATGATGATTGGATCAAAGACCAATATAATGATTCATTATCCCAATTCAAATATATGAAAGAAAAGCTAGAACCATTATTTGATGAGTTTGACGTCATCTATTTAGATGTCCCACCTTCTATTTCTGTATATAGTAAATCCGCGATGTACATTGCGGACTGGGCAATCGTCGTCTTACAGACCCAAGTAAAATCGATGAGAAATGCGATGCAATATCTTGAGTATATGGACTTTTTTGTGAAAGAATTTGATACAAATTTATATGTTGCTGGTGTTATTCCTTTCATGTTGGAAAGCGGTGACGCAGTAGATCAGGAAATGTATAAACAAGCCCAAGAGATTTATGGGGAACATTTGATTAAAAATGTTGTACTCAAAAATGCGCGCTTAAAACGATACGACGGATCAGGTATTACGATGGAGAAGACAAAGAAAGGTCTCTTAAAACAATGGGATCGCAAAAGCCACGAATTATTTATCAGTATTTTGAAAGAATTGGAAGAACACGAGAATTGGTATGCGGAGGTGGAGTAATTGGCTGACATCAAAGGACTTGATATTTTTGGGAACAACAAAGGACTCGCCAAAATAAAAAAAGAAGCAGAAGCAAAGAAAAAGCAGCAAGCAATTACACCATCTGAAAATAAGCAATTAGAAGTGCACCAAGTTCAAGAAATAAAAACTTCCTCCAATGTTGAAAGACAGAGTAGAGGAAGAACAAAAAAAGTTGGCGCACCAATCAGAAAGTTTGATAAGGTTTATTCCACCAAGCATCCTTTAAAACTGTCGACTTTGTTAAATGCGACTTCCAGAGTTTTAGTAGAAAAGTATGAGACTAATATGACAAGAGATGAATTGCTTAGAAAAGCTTTAGATGAGTATATTAAACAGAATCTTACGCAAGAAGATAAGCAAGATTTGTTTAATGACGTGGTGAAAGAACTAGACTTGTTCAGAGAAAAATATCCAATTGTTCCAGAATTAGATGATCGTGGAGAAATAATAAGAACTACCAGTCAGATAAAACAAGATACCGAAGACTCACTGCGCAAAGGGTGGGGAATGAATAATAAAGTTAGATAATAATCAAAGAAGAACTAAGTAACTACCTTTAAACGGTAGTTACTTAGTTCTTCTTTGATTTGCGTGAAATAGAGGGGATTTATTTTTCTGGTTACGTGATTAAAAAATCCAAAAAATGAGCATAGGAACGGTTATGATTTTAGGGTGTGTTTTAATGAGATATTGTGATTTCATTAACAAGTGTATGATAATCTGTTGTTGAGTTAGTAAATAAGTAATAGAGCTAACTCTAAAATAAAACTATTAGGAGGAGATGTAGATGAAAAAGTTTAAAAAGAAAATATATTTAGGATTGGTTGTTGGGGTGAGTATGTTTGGGTTCATGGCTCATACTAAACAAGTAACTGCAGATACTAACCAAAAAGAAAGGATTATGAGCCAATTAGATGACTCTCAAATAGAGTATGTACCCAATGAGCTAATTGTCAGTTTAAAGGCTACACAAAGAATTTCAACAGAGAAAAATAAACTGCAAAATTTATTGGGTGTAAAAGTTATGGTGGAAAAAGATTTGACTCTTAGGACAAATGAAAGCGATTATAATAAGCGAGATCAAGTATTATTAGTGAAATTGAACGAAGAAATTAGTGTGGAAGAGGCAGTAAGAACATTTAATGCTTCTGATATGGTCAATTATGCAGAGCCAAACTATGTGGTTGAACTAGAGCCGTTGAATGATGTTGAGGAGCCAAATACAACTGATTCTTTAGGAAATCGATCAATTATTCTTAACGATCCTAATTGGAGTAAACAAGCTAATTTAAGAGAGATTAGCATGCCATCCGCTTGGGAAGAAACCAAGGGTTCTAAGGATGTGAAGGTAGCGGTCATTGATTCAGGAATTGATTATCAACATGAAGATATTTCTGGAAATGTAGATGAAAGTTTGGGATACGATTTTTTTGACGATGATACAGATCCTATGGATACTATGGGACATGGACACATATTGCCGGGATTATTGGTGATCAAACAAACAACGAATTAGGTGTTGCTGGAATAAATTGGGATGTTACGATGGTACCTATACGTGTATTTGGTAGTAGTGGAGGTACCAGTTTGGCAATCTTTACTGAAGCTATTAATTATGCATCCCAAAAAGGGTTTCCAATTATCAATTTTAGTATAGGTAGTGTTGTTTATAGCAGTACAGAAGAAGCAATTAAAAACTATCCTGGATTATTCGTAGCAGCAGCTGGAAATAATGGGATAGATATGACTGATAAACCTTTTTACCCAGCTTCTTTGGATATACCTAATATTATTACTGTAGGAAATTCTAGTGGTTATGAACGAAGTTCTGATTCAAATTATAGTAAAACAGGTGTTGATTTATTCGCTAGAGGGTTTCGTGTTTTTAGTACATTTCTAGGAAGTAAATACACGTATATGTCAGGTACCTCGATGGCAACACCTCATGTCACTGGTAGTGCTGCATTAGCGTTGTCACTAGATCCTGATCTATCTACTGATGAATTAAAAAAAATCATTTTAAATAGTGTTGATTCATTTTATGAACTATCTGATTTATGTCTTACAGGGGGAAGACTAAATACGAATAATGTCGTACGACAAGTAACGGGTAAACTTACTGCATCTAATATCACATTAAGATTAAATAGTGAATGGTCAGATGAAATTGCTAAAGAGATGTGTCACGTTCACTGGATTGACCAGTCAGGAAATGATTTGACGGATCAAGTGGTTGTTCTAAAAAACGAAGTGGATACATCTAACTTTGGCGATTACGAAGTAGTATTTGCATCACCTGATTTAACAGATCAAATCTCAGTTACAGTGACCGTACCTCGATTACGTAAACTTACGCTAGGAAAAGAAACAGCAACCATTGATATTGGTTCCGCATGGGATAGTGTCATAGCCATTGATACTTTTCAAGTGAAAGCTATAGATGATTTTGGGAATGATGTTACAAATCAAGTACAGGTTACTATTAATGCTGATATAGATACAATTAATTCAATTCAAGCAGTGATTAAGTTTGAAGTTCCAGAATTAGGCTTAGCCCAAATTGGTAGACTGAATATTACTGCAAAAAATAGTACAATCAATGGATTGAATGAAGTTAGCATCGAGCACGTAAAAAAGATTATGTCGTTTTCGAAGAAGAATTTGGACATTTAGAGGGTGATACGATTGTCGGCATCCACCATAAAAGTGCCGTCATCACACTCGTTGAGCGACTTTCAAAAGCCATTATCGCCTTGAAACCAGAAGGCCGTAAGGCAGTTGATATTGAAAATTCGATTAATGAATGGCTTCAATCCGTACCCAAAAATCTTTTCAAATCAATTACCTTTGATTGTGGAAAAGAATTCTCTAATTGGAAAAGTATTAGTAATACGAATGATATTGATATTTATTTCGCAGACCCAGGAACGCCTTCCCAACGGGGATTAAATGAACATTCAAACGGACTCCTCCGAAAAGATGGACTACCAAAAGAAATGGAATTCAACCAAGTCAATCAAGGATTCATCTCATCCGTTGCGTCCAAAAGAAACCATATCCCTAGAAAATCACTAAATTACCAAACACCATTAGAAGTTTTTTTGAGTTACGTAAATGGAAAGTTTTGTCTCGCTTAATTTGACAAATAATAAAATCAAAACAGCTGAGAACGATTGGTAAAACTTCGGTTATTCCTTGTATTTTTGCAGTGAATGAACCACTATTATTTGGAACACCAATGATTTTAAATCCATATATGCTAATACCATTTGTGGTGGCGCCAATCGTAAATGCATGGATCTGTAAATTTTTTGTGGACAATTTGATGATGAATGGATTTATCTACGTACTTCCTTGGGCAACACCTGCGCCAATCGGAATTTTCTTAGATACTAATTTCCAGCTGATATCAATCGTATTGATCGTGTTGTTGCTAACATTGGATGCTTTCATCTATATGCCATTTTTGAAAGCTTATGACAAAGTATTGCTAAAACAAGAAGCAGCACGTACTGAAGGTGAGGCTATTTCTGGTGGGATAGTAGCAGAGAAACCTATTGAGGAAATGAAATCAGCTGATCCTGACCCAGAGATTAGCTTACAAATAAACAAACTTTCAGATAGGGAAAATTCTTTAAAAGTATTAGTTTTATGTGCAGGAGGAGGGACCAGTGAACAACTAGCTAATGCGTTGAAAATTGGAGCGGAGGAAACGAAATTCAATTTAGTTTCAAAAGCTGCAGCTTATGGGAATCACTATTCATTATTGCCGAATTACGATGTGGTTGTTTTAGCCCCTCAAATTAAGTCTTTCTACAAAGATATAAAACAAGACACAGATAAACATGGCATTTTATTGATTCCGACAAAAGGTTTTGAATATATTGAATTGACGAGGGAACCTGCAGGGGCTATTAAATTCATTACGGAAAAATTAACAGATTCAAAATTGAAGGACGAGCTAGCGTCGTATCTTTCATAATGGAATCATTATCGATCAATTGTCAGATTACGAAAATTTCAAAAGATAGAAGGAGTTCAAATGAAGATTACGGGATATAAAACGTATATGGTGCCTCCTAGATGGCTATTCTTAAAAATCGAAACGGATGAAGGTATTGCCGGTTGGGGCGAACCCGTTATTGAAGGAAAAGCGGCAAGTGTCGAAACAGCAGTTCATGAGTTTATGGATCAGTTGCTAGGTGATGATCCATCTGCTATTGAAGGCTGATGGTCAAAAATGTACCGCAGCAGTTTTTACCGAGGTGGTCCCATATTGATGAGTGCTATTGCGGGTATTGACCAAGCGCTTTGGGATATCAAAGGGAAAACAATGGGACAGCCGGTCTTTCAATTACTGGGTGGTGCAGTCCGAAATAAAATCAAAGTGTATTCTTGGGTAGGAGGTGATCGTCCTCACGATGTAGGGGCAGCGGCACTAGAAAGAAAAAATTCAGGATTCAAAGCAATTAAAATGAATGCAACAGAAGAAATGCAGATTATAGACAGCTATGAAAAAATCGATGAAGTAGTGCATCGCATTGAGGCGGTCCGGGATGCTTGTGGTCCGTATTTCGGTATAGCAGTTGACTTTCATGGTCGAATCCACAAACCGATGGCAAAAGTGTTAGCGAAAGCTATAGCACGCTTTAATCTGTTGTTCATTGAAGAACCGGTATTGTCAGAAAACAATAAAGCACTAAGTGCGATTACACAACTGGTGGAGACCCCAATTGCGACTGGCGAACGGATGTTTAGCCGCTGGGATTTTAAAAATATTTTAGAGAGCAACAATGTTGATATTATTCAACCGGATTTATCACATGCTGGAGGGATTACTGAGTGTAAAAAGATCGCAAACATGGCAGAAGCGTATGATGTTGCTGTAGCCTTCCATTGTCCGCTAGGCCCGATCGCTTTAGCTGCGTGTCTGCAGCTAGATGCTGTTGTTCAAAATGCATTTATTCAAGAACAAAGTCTTGGAATCCATTACAATGATGGCAATGATCTGATGGACTACATTAAGAATCCAGAAATTTTCGAGTATGAAGACGGTTATGTAAAAATCCCACAGTTACCAGGATTGGGTGTTATCGTGGATGAGGAGTTGGTGATTGAAAAATCAAAAATCCCTAATAATTGGCATAACCCCGTTTGGCGACATGAAGACGGAAGTATCGCGGAGTGGTAGATGAATATATGATAAAAGATATTATTACTATTGATGTAGGAACAACAAATACTAGAGTTAGCTTGTGGCGAGATGAAGAATTACAGGAAGTTTTTGTCTATTCACAAGGTGTTCAGAAAGCATCATTGGCGGGGAATAATGATACGGTGAAAAAAATTTTGGAGTGTTCAATCAAAAAATTGTTCAAAAAATATAATATTTTGGCGGAGAAAACAGTGATTATCGCTTCAGGAATGATAACTTCTGCTTTTGGACTTGTTGAGATTCCTCATTTGAATGCACCAGTAGGAATTCAAGAATTAGCAATATCGATGAAGCAATTTTCATTTCCCGAGGTTTGCCCGCAGCCTATCTGGTTCATTCCTGGTGTAAAAACTCAATGTCAAGACAAGTCACGGCTTTCTTCGATTCAATATGATGTGATGCGGGGAGAAGAAACAGAGGCGATGGCAGTATTTTCATTGCTGAAACCGACGATTTCTGATGAGCATATCTTTGTAATGCCTGGAACACATACCAAGTTTATCAAACTGGATAAGAACGGTAGGATTGTTAAATCAAAAACTGCTACCACAGGGGAGATACTTTCATTATTGACCAAGAAATCGTTGATAGCTACAGATGTTCATCATCGTTTCTATGATGAATTAGATGAGTCATATTTGTTATCAGGATTTCATTCTGCTAGGAGTAACGGTATTGGCAGTGCTGTATTTGATGTACGCATATTGGGGCAAACTCATAATGCTTCGCGGAATCAGCGAGCAAATTATTTGTTGGGGGCCGTACTTTCTTCGGATATCCAACTATTAGAAAATTTTTTAGAACCCAATGAAACAGTAGTACTGACTGGCAAAAAGGAGCTTAGAGAGGCGATACATGTCATTCTCAATGACTTAGATAATTTTAGCCATCCTATCATAATCATTGAAGCTAACGATTTAGCTGGTCGAGGTGCATTATTGGCTGGAAAAAAAAGGGGATTGTTAAGAAAAGAGGGATAAATTAATGGAATTGGAAAATTACCCAAAAGCGACCGCTATCCTGCGTGGATATACTTATGAAGAGGCAATGCTAGTTATTCGTGTTCTAAGTGAGTTTAAGCATTTTATAGGAGTCGAAGTTACAACAAATAATAGTGACCACTTAAAAATTATCCATGATGGAAAAAATAGATTTGGGGATAAAATTTCGATTGGTGTTGGAACAGTCGTAACTGTCGAACAAGCAGAGGAAGCAATAGAAGCGGGTGCTGAGTTTATGTTAGGCCCGCAAAAATTTAATGACAAAATTTTTAAACTAGCTAAAAGAAAGGGTGTTCTAACAATTCCTGGGGCCATGTCGCCCACAGAGATATTCAAAATGTTTGAGATGGGTGCTGATATTGTTAAGGTGTTCCCCGCCAACTGTCTTGGACCGGAATATTTCAATCAAGTGCAAGCCCCTTTAGGAAGTTTACCTTTGATGGCTGTAGGAGGGGTAGATCAGACTAATGCACAAAACTATTTGAACAATGGAGCCTCTTATGTAGGAATTGGTTCAAAATTTTTTGAAAAAAGTGCTGTTCACCAACTAAATTACGAGAGGCTAATGGAGTTGGCTGAATCTTTTATAGATAGTTTAAGAGTTGAATAGAACCCATTTGCGGAATACAACTTGTTTTATAATATGGCGTTATCTGTATAAAACATAGTATCACAGTGAATGAGATTGAACTGGTAGATTGATTTTTCGACCAGTTCTTTTTGCGCGCTCTGATGCTTGATATATTCCCAACGAGATAAAAAATCCCCCAAGATACTAAGATGAAGCGTTTATCCAACCTCATACTTAGATAAAAAGGAGGAAATGTTCTGAATGATAAACAAAAATTAGCGCGCACAATTTGGCGATGAAAAAATCATATTGTATTTACGTCAAAATATCACCATCAAATTATTTATGGAAAACATAATAGGCATAAACCCGATTGCTCGGCTACTATGTGGACACAATTATAGTTTTAAAGATAAGTTTCAATTACTTATTTTACACCTCTTCTTTAGGGATAAAACTTTTCCTAACGATCAATTTTGCGCCGATTAATGTTTTCTTTGATATGTCCCGCGAATATACCAGTTGATCACTTAATAAATCTACACAGGTTTTAGCTATCTCTTCGATATCTATCTTAAAAGTTGTAAGTGGTGGTGCAACGAATTTTGCGATGTCGTCATCATTAATACTTATTACTGCCATATCTTTAGGGATGTTAATACCCAATTCATGGCAGCCCTGAAGAACGCCGGCAGCTATAGTGTCAGATGGTATGAAACATGCCTCGGGCATATCTTCATTTAACTCAGCTTTCATTTTAAGAGTTAATTGATACCCTTCGTCAACAGTAAATGATCCTTGGGAGAAAATATACTTTTCATTGAGTAGTCCGCTCTTTTCTAAATGATATCGGAAGGCATATTCACGGCTATCAATCTCTTCTTTACCCGTTTCTAGGTTAAAGAAATTTCCTCCAATAAATCCAATTTTTGTGAAACCTTCATTAATAAAGTAGTTAATTGCTTGTCTGGCCATTTCGTGGAAATCAGGTTCTACAGTATCGAAGTGTTCAGGTAATGGGTTTATTCCTCGGATTACCCCCTTATACCCTTTTTGATTTAAGTAGTACAATTCCTTTTTTGTCAATTGTCCTATTGCGATAAATCCAGTAATATCGTCAGGAATGCTTTTTACACCATCGTTTTTAGAGATGAAAATCAAATCTAGATTAGCTTTTTTACTATAATTTTTCAAATCATCTTTGACATGTTGATAGTAGACATCCTTTTTTAACTGTTCCTCTGAGATCCAAAAAAGAATGGCAATCTTGTACAGAGTAGTCTTAATTTTTGTCAGATCATATCCTAAAGATTTGGCTGTAACGATTATTTTGTTTTTAGTATCAGATGTAATAGAGAGTGACTCATCACCTTTAAAAAGTCTTGATATAGTAGCCGTTGAGTAACCAGATTTTTTTGCAATATCTCTAATAGTAACCATTGTTCATCCTCCTAGGGATATAATAATCCTTTTCTTTGTTAAAGTAAATCGAAACTGCTCTTTTAGTAACTTAAATTACTTTTTCTAGCAGGAAACGAAACTCTGATATCAGCAGAGAGCCTAATCCATTAACAGAGAAGATTGAATCGATAATGGATAGCCACTTGGAGAATGATTAGTAGGTGGGATTGATTTTAGTGGGAATCAGTCCGTTTTCTTGTTTCGTGTAAATTAAATTAGTAAAAAGATAAAATTATTTTACGAAAAAACGTTTACAAAACGGTTTTTGAATGGTATATTTATTTTACATCAAGGGATATAAGTGCTTGTATATCGCAATAAAATAGATATTCGAGGTCGGTTTTTCGTTGTGTAAAAAAATTTACTTATACATGTTAAAATTATGCTGAGGTGATTTATGGATTATTGGCATATTGATCAAACTAATTTTCAAGGAGAGATTAAAATGAATTATAAAACTTTACCAGAAGACTTTATTATGGGAGGAGCTACGGCAGCTTATCAAGCAGAAGGCTCTACAAAAGAAGGTGGAAAAGGGCAAGTAGCGTGGGATACTTTCCTTGTAGAAAAGGGACGCTATACTGCTGATCCAGCTAGTGATTTTTATAATCAATATCCAGTTGATGCTGAATTATGCAAAAAATTTAAAATTGATAGTATTAGGATGTCTATTGCATGGAGCCGTATTTTTCCAAAAGGCTATGGGGAAGTGAACCAAACAGGAGTGGAATATTATCATAAGGTATTTGCTGAATTGAATAAGCATGGTATTATTCCTTTTGTAACTCTTCATCATTTTGATACCCCTAAAGAACTATTTGATAATGGAGATTTTTTAAATCGAGAAAATGTTGAACATTTCGTAAACTATGCACAGTTCTGTTTCGATGAATTTTCTGAGGTTCATTATTGGAGTACATTTAATGAGATTTATCCAGTTGCTTCAAATCAATATTTGATCGGATCGTTCCCTCCAGAAGTTCAATTTGATATAGAGAAGACTGTAACTTGTTTACACAACATGATGTATGCGCACGCAAAGACAGTAAACATTTTTAAAGATGGTGGATATAAAGGGGAAATTGGTGTTGTTCACTCGCTAGAGACAAAATATCCAGCAAGTGACAAAGAAGAAGATAAGCATGCTGCGAAATTAGATGATGCGTTATCAATTAAGTTCTTATTAGATGCTACTTATTTAGGGTATTACTCAGATGAAACAATGGCACATATTAATGAGATTTTAGCAGCAAATGGGCAATCTGCAGATATTGATTCTAATGATTTTAGAGAGATGAAAAAAGCAGCAAATCGAAATGATTTTCTTGGTATCAATAACTATGGTAGCCATTGGGTTAAAGAGTACAAAGGAGAAAGCACACTTCACTACAACACTACCGGAGAAAAAGGTAGCCAAGTCTATTGCATTAAAGGGATTGGCGAGAGAATCGTGCGTGAGGATCTTCCGAAAACCGATTGGGATTGGATCATTTATCCAAAAGGGTTATATGATTTACTTGTACGAATCCAAGACGAATATCCAAATTATAATAAAATATACATTACTGAAAACGGGCTAGGGTATAAGGATAATTTTGAAGATGGGATTATTCTAGATGATGATCGAATCGATTATTTACGCCAGCATTTTAATGCGATTTCCGATGCTATCAAAATGGGAGTTAATGTAAAGGGGTATTTCATTTGGTCATTAATGGATGTTTTCTCTTGGGTTAATGGATACACTAAGCGTTATGGACTATTCTATGTAGATTTCGATACACAAAAAAGATATCCGAAAGAGTCTGCATATTGGTATAAATTTGTTAGCGAAACAAAAACGATAATATAAAAATAGTTAGGAGGGCAAGGAAATGGATAGGAAAGAATTGCAATTATTAGGATTTGAAATTGTTGCTTATGCAGGAGATGCCAGAAGTTCATTATTAACAGTGTTGAAGGAAGTGAGAAAAGGTAATTTTGATAATGTTGAACGATTATTAGCGGATGCTGATGAAAATTTAACCTTAGCGCATAACTCACAAACGAAATGTTTAGCTGAAGAAGCGTCAGGGAACGAAATGGAAGTAGGCGTAATTTTTATTCATGGGCAAGACCATTTAATGACAACGATTCTATTAAGAGAACTTATCAATGATTTTGTTGAATTGTACAAAGAAAAATTTGCTAAAGCATAGGAGAAGAAAAATGAATACGATTATTAAGCAAATTGAGAAGGGAAAACCGTTTTTTGAAAAAATCTCACGTAATATTTATTTAGGGGCAATTCGCGATGGCTTTTTAACTGCTATGCCAGCTATTCTATTTTCAAGTATTTTTATTATGATTGCGGCTGTTCCAGAAGTATTTAACGTGACGTTACCAGAGGCATTCTCGACGTGGCTTTGGAAAGTTTATGGTTATTCAATGGGATTAGTTGGTCTTTTGGTTGCTGCTACAACAGCTCGATGTTTAGCTAATTCAATGAACCGTCAATTATCTGATTCAGGTAAGCAGATTAATGAAGTTTCTGTTATGTTAGCGTCAATTTGTGGTTTTGTAATGATGGCAGCTGATCAAATTGATGGTGGGATAGCTACTGATTATTTAGGGACAAAGGGATTATTAGCAGCTTTCGTTTCTGCGTTTGTTACTGTAAATGTGTATAAATTCTGTGTTAAAAGAGATTTGACGATCCGTATGCCAAAAGAAGTTCCCGGAACAATCACACAGATGTTTAGAGATATTATCCCCTTTTCAATTGCAGTATTTATTGCCGTTTTGATTGATACGGGAGTTCGTCAATTTTTTGGAACATCATTTGCAGCAGGTGTAATTCAATTATTGCAGCCATTATTTGGTGCTGCTGATGGATATGTCGGTATTGCAATCATTTGGGGAGCCATGGCAATGTTCTGGTTTGTTGGTGTTCATGGACCATCGATTGTTGAACCAGCGATTGCTGCAATTATTTATGCGAACGTAGAAACTAACTTTGAATTATTTAAAAACGGTGCACAAGCCTCAAAAGTATTAACAGTTGGTCTAGGAAACTTTGTTGGAACGATGGGTGGTACTGGAGCGACACTAGTTGTTCCTTTTCTGTTCATGTTGTTCGCTAAATCAAAACAATTGAAAGCAGTTGGTAAAGCTTCATTTATTCCAGTTTCGTTTGCGGTAAATGAACCGTTACTATTTGCTACTCCTATTATTTTGAATCCGTACTTTCTAATTCCATTTTTATTAGCACCAATCGCTAACGTATGGATATTCAAACTTTTTGTCGATGTCTTGGGGATGAATAGCTTTATATCCGTATTGCCTTGGGCGACGCCCGCACCGATTGGCTTGGTTTTAGGAACCGGGTTTAGTGTGTTGGCGATTGTATTAGCGGTAGTATTGATTGTTGTCGATGCGATTATTTATTTACCTTTTGTTAAGGCCTATGATTCTGAATTAGTAGAACAAGAGTTAAAAAACATTGCTGCAGAAGAAGTAAAAGAAGAATTGGTCGAAGAAATCCAAGAAGTTGGTGCAACTGCGGCAGTTATAGTTGATGAAGCAAAAGCATCGGTTGGTGAAGGAAAGCGCGTTTTAGTACTTTGTGCTGGTGCCGGAACGAGTGCAATGTTGGCTAATGCATTAGAAGAGGGCGCAAAAGAGACAGGTGTTAATCTTTCTGCTAAAGCAGGAGCTTATGGTTCTCATTATGATATGATGAAAAATTTTGATTTAATCGTTCTAGCACCTCAAGTGAATTCCTATTTGGATGATCTCCGTAAAGATGCAGACAAATTAGGGATAAAAGTAATTGCAACTAAAGGTGCAGAATATATCAATTTAACACGTGATCCTAAAGGAGCAGTTGATTTTGTATTGAAGCAATTTTAGAGCTTGCTTAGATTAATAAAGCGCTAGCCAACTTAGCTAGCGTTTTATCTTAAACACAATGGTAAGCGCTATCTTTTTTTGCTGTTTAAATTTCGGGTATTCTTTTTGAGGACGTCGATTGTAAAATTAAGCTAGACAACTAAAAAGATCATTTGTGCTACACTCAAAATAGTTCCGACCAAAGAATTAATAAGGAGTGAGTACAAATGACCTACACCCATCTTACAACAGACGAACTAGTAATCATAGAGTCTTATTTCAATATCGAGAAACCTGTCGCTCTTGTCGCACAAAGTTTAAATCGCTCTAGACAAACCATTTATAATGTTTATTCGTTTCTCAAACAAGGAAAAAAAGTGCTAGATTATTACCGTCAATACAAACAAAATAAATCTCGTTGTGGACGACGTTCAACCGTTTTATCTGATGAACAATCAACATATGTTCAAGAAAAGGTAGCTCAAGGGTGGTCACCCGATGTGATTATCGGCCGTGGCGAGTTTCCAATTGATTGTTCTGTTCGTACACTCTATCGGATGTTTAAAAAAGGCCTTTTTGACACACAGTCGTTACCTATGAAGGGGAAACGTAAACCGAATAATCATCAAGAAAAGCGTGGAAAACAGGCCTTTCGCAGAACGATTCATGAACGGAACAGTCTCTATCCACACCTGACTAAAGAATTTGGTCATCTCGAAGGCGACACCATTGTGGGAGTTAAACACAAGAGCGCTGTTATTACATTAATTGAGTGTTTATCCAAGGTTATTATTACTTTGAAACCGACAGGCAGACGAGCCGAAGATATCGAAAACAGGTTAAATGATTGGTTCAAATCCATGCCTAAACACTTGTTTAAATCCATGACATTTGATTGTGGAAAAGAATTTTCCAACTGGCGATCTATAAGTAACTCGAACGATATTGCCATCTTTTTCGCAGATCCAGGAACACCTTCGCAAAGAGGGCTAAATGAGCACTCAAACGGCTTGCTTAGACGAGATGGCTTACCTAAAACAATGGACTTTAGGGACACGGATGAAACCTTTATTCAATCCGTTGCCTCGAAAAGAAACCATATTCCAAGAAAATCATTAAATTATCGAACACCATTGGAAGTATTTTTGAGCTGCATAGATAAAGACATATTGTCTAGCTTAATTTGACAAATCAGAAAAGAAAAAATGTATCAAGTTTTTGAAGAAATGGGTTATCCAATTAAAACGGTCACCAGAAAACTAGAAGTAATCAAAGCGGATGATACGATCAGCGATTTGTTAGATGTGGAAGAAGGAGATCCAATGTTCTATTTCCATACGCAGGGTTTTTCGCTAGAACGTCTGCCCGTTGAGTATTCGATTTCGAAATATCGAGGAGACATTAACTACTTTGTTTTTGAACTTGCACAATAACTTCAGATTAAATAAAATGATTTATTAAAGATAAAAGTCGAATGAACAAGGCTGTCACTATGACAGTCATGCTCGTTCGGTTTTATTTTTTAGAATAGCAGCTTGCAAATTCTGAAAAATTTTGCTTTCCTTCCTGCAGAAGGCTTCTTAAGAAAACTTGTTCTAGCACTTTTCTTAAGAATTTGATAGTCTTAAAAAGAAAAGAGGCGATGAAATGTTAAAAACGGATCGATTCCAAGCGATCATGTCGTTATTAGAGGTTAACGGTACAGTACGAGTCAGCGATATTATGGAGAAGTTTTCGGTTTCGGATATGACAGTCCGACGTGATTTGGACGAAATGGAGAAACAAGGATTATTAGAACGCGTCCATGGCGGAGCGAAATTGAAGGATTTTTATCGGCATGTGGAGCTTTCTCATAGAGAAAAACAGATTATGCTGCAAGAAGAAAAGCAGCGGATTGTGGAAAAGGCGAATGAAATGATCAATGATGGTGATACGATATTTCTTGGACCAGGAACTACAATCGAGCTCATGTCAAAAATCATTCAAGGGGATTCACTGCGGATTGTTACAAACTGTTTGCCTGTTTTTGAAGAATTAAATAAGCGAAAAGGGAATCGAAAAATCTATCTATTAGGTGGCGAGATGCGGGAAACGACTCAATGCTTTGTTGGTGAAATCACGAATAAATCGCTACAGGATATGAATTTTCATAAAGCATTTTTCAGCTGTAATGCTTTAAATGAACAGAAAATTATGACTTCGACTTTTGAAGAGGGCCAAACTCAACAGATCGCTCTGAATAATTCTGTTGAACGCTTTTTATTGATTGATCATTCGAAAATTGGGAAAAGAGATTTTTCAGTATATTATAATCTGAATGATGTAACAGTAGTTATAACGGATGATGATGAACAAAAGCACTATGAAAAAATCGAAAAAGAAGAAAAATATGTTGTGTAAATGAGAAACTGCCAAACTCTAGATAATTAGAACTTGGTAGTTTTTTGGTAGCCTTGAATTTAAGCGAATTATGTTATTTTTAGGGTGCATCATTACTAATTCCTCCGAATACTTGAATACACCATTTGAAAAAAGATAGTCGATTTTTTTGGGATGTTATGTTTATGTGAAGGAAAAAATAGCAGTATCAATCACCGCTTTATTAAGGAGGAAAAGGGATATCAAAACAACCATGGACACTAAGTCAGCTGAAGCTCTTTGACATGAAACGAGTTAGATCAGAAAAAGCAATGATGAAATCGCACGCATAACCGCGGGATGCGAAGCGATTCAGGAAAAAAGAAATCAAGGAATTCGCAATTAAACAACAAAAAGTCAAAAAGCACAAAACAAACAAGAACACAAAAAGAATCGTTGAGGAATACCAACAAAGGCAAGCTTAAAGGAGTTAAAAAAAGCATAAACGTTGATAATTTCTTTATTGGGTGTGGCAAGAGATGGGCTATGCTTTTTGAAATGGATTTTACATCTATTTATTTTTTATAGGTAAAATAATACCCCGAAGTCTAAAGACATTCGGGGTGTTTTTAGCTTATTTAGCTTCGGCTGCATAAGTCATATTATGCGCCGTTGCCGGAGATGCATTCTCTTCTTTTTCAGCTGCGTATGCAGCGTTGCGTTTTTTCATTTGACGAGCGTACCAAATGAAGATTAAAAGGTATGCACCTAATGCTAAGGCAGCGTATATCACAAATTCGATTTGTCCTTGAGAAGCATTACCGACTAAATAACCTAGGAATTTTTCAATCGGGCCTTCCATCGTTGTATGAGAGATCATGGCGGACCCGTTCAAGCCGGCTGGAAAGGCTCCGACTGCTTTAGCTGTTTGAGTAACGAACGGGGCGATCAAGGTGCCGGACCATAAGAATAATGGTAATTCGATCGCGCCGATTACGATCATACGGATTAATTTTCCACGAGTTACGACCAATAGTGCTGGGGTAACACCCATTGCGATGATTCCGCCTAGTGGCAATAATTTATTTCCTGGTAAGATGATGGCTTCTAGCAACATGATTGGTGCTAATACGTTAGCGGCAGCCCAGATTTCAGCGCGGCCTGCTATGAAAGGCCAGTCTAAACCTATGTTGATGGTACGTCCTTTTAGTCGTTTATTGGCAAAATCGGTAATCCCTTGTGATAACGGTTCTACGGCTGCGATGAACCAAGCGCCTATCAAAGAGAACAATTCCAAACAGACGGCAGCGGTAAAGGCTAGCGAGAAAATTTGCGTTGGTGTTTGTCCTGCTAGTAATCCAACAAAAATCCCCAAATAAATTCCAATCGCGAATTTTGATCCCCAGAAGCCAATTTTACTATTCAATTTGGCAGCATCGAAATCATATTTATCCAACCAAGGGAAGATTTTGTCGAAAATTTTATCGAAAACCATAATAATCGGATTCATCATGTAGTTCATATGAGTCGTGGTCATCGGGTTGCTGTCTGGCGCATTTAACAAGTCATTGAAGGTTGGTTTCATTAAGTCGGAGTTCCAAATTTTTAATACACCAATGAAAATAACTAATGCAGAAGCAATAAACAGATTAGCACCGCAGAAGATCGCGAACAAACCAACAATTGCTAAATGCCAAATATCGAAAATATCCACATCTAATGTGTTGGTTTTTTTCATTGCTAACATGACAATATTGACGATCACCATAATTAGTAAAAAATAAAGCGTGTATGGCGACCCCCATGTGATGGTTGCTAGTGGGGCCCAACCGACATCTGTAATGTTTAATGAAATACCTGTGCGTTCAACAAAAGCTGTCATAGCGTCTGAAAAAGCAGTAGTTAAAATTCCAATAATAGCTCCGATCCCAGTCAGGGCGATCCCTAATTTGAGCCCGCCTTCAAGAGCGCGTGACGGTTTTACTTTAAAAAATAAAGCAATAACAGTTAATACGATGGTCATTAACGGTGCCGCACCTAAATTAATTAGGGGGGTAAATACTTTATTGGCAATATCAATAATTGTATTCATATGCTTTTCCTTTCTTTAGTCCTATTTGTTTAATGATTGGATTGCGCTTTCCATACTTTGGTAAACAGGCTCAGCCATAGCAGGAATACGATAAAGAATAGCACCTGCATCAACGACAGGGATGTTAATGTCAAAACCCAAGTCGGTGTTGGCAATTTGTGCGAAAATGTCATAATGAGACAGCATTTCTTCATTGATATCTTTGATCATAACGGCGTCACAGGTGACTTGATAGCCACGATTTTTCAATTCAGTTTCCAAAGCGCTTTTGATTTGATGGCTTGAATTAACGCCTGCTCCACATGCTGCTAAAATTTTGATCATAATAATTCTCCCCTTAAAATAAGTTTATTTTTTATCCTGCGGTTAGGCAGAGACTTCTATATATAAAAATGTTCTTCTAAAAAATGATAAATCGCTTCTGTGTCCTCTAATTTGAAAAACGAAAACAGTTTTTCTTCGTCAACAGAATTAATGAAATCCATGATATTAGCCAACATGCCAGCCTGTGCTTCACCATTTTCGTTCAAGATCATGAAAAGAAATGAAGCGGAAATCTGATCGCTTGGCGAGATCATGTTGTAGAAAGGGATTTCATTTTTTACTTTGATTGGAATGATACGGGTGGTTCGCACAAACTCACTTTCGGTATGAGGGATAGCGATATCTGGCAATATTTTAGAGACAGGTGAGAGATCTAATCCCGTCGGATAATTACGCTCCCGTTCTAAAAGGTTCTCCAAAAAATCTTCGGTTACCAATTCTTTCTTTAACAGATCTTGATAGACTTCCTCGAACACTTCTTCCTGCGACTGCTTGTCAGAAACATAGACAGTGTCTTTGAAAAAGAATTCATTCACACAAAACAGCTCCTTTATTAGTTCGTTTATGTTTATTTATCTGTTTACAAGTTGAGTATAACCGCTTACAAAATTATTGTCAACGCATAAACGAAAATAAACGAATAATATGTGTTGAAAAATGTTCGTAAATGTTTTATTATAAGGTCGTGGAGGTACAGAATATGCTGAAAACAGAACGACAGCGTTCGATCTTAGCGATGTGTGATCGCTATGGGACGATAACAGTCAAATTTATTCAGGAAGTACTGAATGTTTCAGATATGACGATCCGCCGAGATCTAGAGGAACTCGCGCAGAAGAAAAAGCTTTTACGCGTTCATGGCGGTGCACAAAAAATCGATTATCTGGAAATGTCGACTTCTATAGAAGCAAATGAGCTTTCTCATACTGAAAAAAAGAAGCTGCATACAAAAGAGAAGGAATACATCGCTAAAAATGCGGCAGCTCATATCAATCAAGAAGACGACACGATTTTTCTTGGATCGGGTACAACGATCGAATTAATGACACGATACATCAAGCCGTCATCTCTCCGAATCGTTACCAATAGTCTGCCGGTTTTCAATCTATTAAGTGAAATAAAAAGATTTGAACTGTATTTGATCGGTGGGCTATATCGGGAAAAGACTGGAGCCTTTGTCGGTTCAATTGCCAATGAAGCTGTTCAAAAAATCGGTATTAAGAAGGCTTTTGTCGGAGTGAATGGATTGAAGGGTTCGGAGGTTTCGAATTTCAGTATTGAAGAAGGTACCTTGCAAAAAATTGTTTTAGATAATGCGGCAGAAAAATGTTTGGTTTCAGATGCAAACAAATTCGACCATAGCGATTTTTATAATTTCTATGATTTGCGCAAGATCGACAAATTATTTACGGATTCTACTCTTTCAGCCGAGCTGAAGAGTTATTATCAGCAATTCACTAAAATCATTCAGTAAAAAATAGGAGGAAACAAAAATGCGTGTAGTAATTGGTTCAGACAGTGACGGCATGGAATTAAAGGAATTAATCAAGAAAAAATTGATCAAAGAAGGTATTACAGTAGTAGATAAGAGTGAAACGGCTTCAGAAGATTTTGTGGAATCAACTTTGGCGATCGCAAATGATCTGAATGAAAACGAAGGTAGTTTAGGAATCGCGGTTGATGGCTACGGCGCTGGCAGCTTTATCACGGCAACAAAGGTTAAAGGAATGGTAGCAGCAGAAGTTTCGGATGAGCGCAGTGCGTATATGACCCGTGAACATAATAATTCTCGGATGATCACACTTGGATCAAAAATTGTTGGCGATGAGTTGGCGTTGAATATTGTTAAGGAATTTCTACAAGCAAATTATGATGGCGGTCGTCATCAAGTACGTGTCGACATGTTAAATAAAATGGCGTAATTAGGAAGGATGAATGAAATGAAAATCGCAATTGGCTGTGACCACATCGTCACAGATACAAAAATGGCAGTATCAGATTTCTTAAAATCAAAAGGACATGAAGTGTTGGATATGGGGACCTATGACTTTACCAGAACCCATTATCCGATCTACGGAAAAAAAGTCGGAGAGGCCGTGACTAGCGGAGAAGCAGATCTAGGAGTTTGTTTGTGTGGAACAGGTGTTGGGATTAACAACGCTGTCAATAAAGTACCTGGTATCCGCAGTGCGCTGGTTCGCGATATGACGACTGCTATCTATGCGAAGGAACAACTAAATGCCAATGTGATCGGCTTTGGCGCTCGGATTACGGGAGAATTTTTGATCTGTGACATATTAGAGGCCTTCATCAATGCCGATTATCAAGAAACTGAAGAAAACAAAAAATTGATCGCCAAAATCGATCACGTCGAAAAAGCCAGTGACAAGCAGTCTGATCCGCATTTCTTCGATGAATTTATCGAGAAATGGGATCGTGGCGAATACCACGATTAAGCGGGTGGACAAATGATTTTAACAATAACGATGAATCCATCGATTGATATTTCTTATCCATTAGAAACCTTCAAGCTCGACACAGTCAATCGAGTAAGAAATGTTCGCAAAACAGCTGGCGGTAAGGGCCTAAATGTGACACGTATCTTGAAGCAATTAGATACGGAGGTGATTGCTAGTGGTTTAATCGGCGGTTTTTTAGGTGAAGAGATTAAAAAGGACCTGACTCAAAATGAGATTGCTCATGACTTTTTACCTATCAGCGGAGAGACACGTAATTGCATCGCTGTTTTACATGACGGAAAACAGACGGAAATCCTAGAAAACGGACCTGTTATTACTGAACAAGAAGCAAGGGCGTTCTTGCAACATTTCGAAAAATTAGCTGTTAAAGCCGAAATCATTTCTTTTTCAGGAAGCTTGCCAGAAGGATTGCCTGCTGATTTTTATCGACAAATGCTGCAAGTTTGTCAGCCAAAGCCTGTCGTTTTAGATTGTTCAGGTACAGCATTAAGGGAAGTGTTGCGAGGCAGTGTAAAGCCTAAGCTAATAAAACCCAATACCGAAGAGCTGGCTGGTCTGCTAGGACGAGAAATCTCAACAGAATTATCAGATTTAAAAGCCGCCTTGTCAGATTCGATGTTTGATGAAATTGAATGGATAGTGGTTTCAATGGGGGGCGACGGAGCCTTTGCCAAACATCACGAGACTTTTTATTGCGTGACAATTCCAAAGATTGATGTCGTCAATCCAGTTGGCTCTGGTGATGCGACCGTTGCCGGATTGACCGCTGCGATTCAACAAGGTCTTTCGGATGAAGCCGTGTTAAAACAGGGTAATGTTTTAGGAATGCTGAATGCTCAGGAAGCGACGACTGGCTATGTCCAATTAGCCAATTATCAAAAACTATATGATCAAATCTTAGTGGAGAAAGTGTAGGAGGATACGGAAATGAACGAAGAAAAACGTCAATATATCAAGCAACTATGCAATGAAGATGGAGTGATTGGGGCCTTAGCAATTGATCAACGCGGGGCTTTGAAGAAGATGATCACAAAATTCAAGGGCAGCGAAGCAGAAGAATCAGAAATCGTTGAATTTAAAGAAATTGTTTCTTCACAATTAACGAAATATGCCTCATCGATTTTATTAGATCCCGAATATGGCTTGCCAGCAGCTGACGTTAGAGCAAAAAATGCCGGCTTGCTGTTAGCTTATGAAAAAACTGGTTACGATGCGTCAACTCCCGGCCGTTTACCAGATTTATTATCGATCTGGTCAGTTAAACGTTTAAAAGAAGCAGGCGCCGATGCTTGTAAGTTCCTACTTTACTATGATGTCGATGAAGCAGAAGAAATCAATAATCAAAAACATGCCTTTATTGAACGAATCGGCTCAGAATGTCAGGCTGAAAACTTACCCTTCTTCTTGGAGCTTGTTTCTTATGACGCGAACATCTCTGATGCGACTTCGAAAGAATACGCCATTAAGAAACCTCATAAAGTCAACGATATGATGAAGGAATTTTCTGATCCACGTTATGGCGTAGATGTGTTAAAGGTGGAAGTACCCGTCAATATGAATTATGTGGAAGGCTATGGGACAGACGAAGTCGTGTACACAAAGGCACAAGCGGCTAACTTCTTCAAGGAACAGGCTGAAGCCACTAACCTGCCATTTATTTTCCTAAGCGCCGGTGTAAAAGCAGAGTTGTTCCAAGAAACACTGCGCTTCGCGAAAAATGCCGGCTCAACCTTCAATGGTGTACTTTGCGGCCGTGCGACTTGGGCAGATGGTGTAGAAAGCTATATCGTTGATGGAAAAGAAGCAGCGATGGAGTGGATGAATACGCAAGGGCGTAAAAATATTGAAGAATTAAATGCCGTATTGAAAGAAACTGCTACACCGGTGGAAGTGTTAACAAGCTCACTATCATAAGAAATCAGACTGTGAAGCACAATTGCTTGCAGTCTTTTTTTATACATAAAGCGTAAAATCATGCTGCATTATTAGGGGAACGAATTCTAAAATAGTAAGTGAGTTAAAACGAAGGGGTTTTTCTTTAGAGAGATTTTCTTACATGTGGTACTTAATGACTTGATGGCAATTTTCAGTATTCTAACGAGGCTTATTGGTCATAAACCAACGAACTTTGAAAAGTATATACAAGAAAACCAAGCAAATAGAAAGTAGTGAGACTGGAGGAAAGGTTCCAGTCTTTTTCTATTCTAGGTATTTTCAAACAGTAAAATCATTCTTAATTATGTGTTTTTTAACAGAATGTATGAATTTCTTCAAATCTTCACAAAAAGAACGTGGACTTTGAAGAAGAGCGTGTACTATGCTAAAAAGCATAAGTGTAATTACTAAATCCGTATGAGGAGTGAATATACATGCGTGTACTGGTGGTTGAGGACAATCGTGAGCTGGTTTTATCCGTAAAAAAGGGCCTAGAGCAGGAGAATATTTCTGTAGATGTAGCTTATGATGGCGAGTCAGGAGAAGAGAAGGCCTTCATCAATTCATACGATGGGATACTACTAGATTTAAATCTGCCTAAAAAAGATGGATTATCTGTTTTACAAAGTCTCCGTGCTGAAGAAGTCGAAAGTCCAGTTATCATTATTACTGCACGTGATGAGATTGAAGAACGAGCAAAAGGCTTGGATTTTGGAGCAGATGATTATTTAGTCAAACCCTTTGAGTTACTAGAATTAAAAGCACGAATACGCGCGGTTATTCGTCGTTATCATGGACGTGCGCTGCCGCAGATTTCAATTGGTGCTTTGAAGATTGATCCATTAGGTCGAAGGGTCAGCTATCAAAAGACAGAGGTGGTCCTGAAACCCAAGGAATTTGATATCTTACTGTGCATCGCTCAGCGTCATCCAGCGGTTGTTTCGTCTGAGGAAATTTCTGAACATGTCTACGATGAAGATTTTGATCCTTTTTCGTCGGTTCTGCGAGTGCATCTGGCTCGTCTAAAAAAGAAACTGGCTGAAGCAGCTGAAAAAGAGGTCTTAAAAACCATTCGAGCAAAGGGGTACCAGCTATGCTATTAAATTTTAAAATGACGTTAACGATGCTGGCTTTTTCACTGTTGGTGACAGGCGTGATTTTAGTGAGTTTCTTCTTTCTGAGAAATAATTTGGAGGGAATCAGTATCGCATCTACCTTAGGTGAAGATGTTTATTTTATGGAAGAGGGTAAGACGGTTCAAGCAGAGACGCAGATGGAAGCTTCGAAATCTTCCAACAATCAATTTATGACTATTTCGATGATAGATAAAGCTTACCAGGACGAACTATTTAAATATTTACCAGCGATGGTGCTGGTTATTTGTTCTGCCGTCATGTTATTAACGTTTATTCTTTGGTTGGTTTTACGCAAAATTTACAGTAATCAAATCTTAGCGATTACGCGTGATTTAACGTTTATTGATCAAGTTCCTAAAAATACTGTGAAGGACGAGGCATTAAATGCGGCTTTTAATAAGCTAAAGGATAAGTTCGATGGTCATTTGGAGGATTATCGACGATTAAATAGTTATCTGACCCACGAGCAGAAAAATGCCATCGCTATTTTGCGTACGAATCTGGAAATAGAACGGCAACATGCCGATCAAGGAAATTTAATGCTTTTAGATCGGATGACCGACAGTATTGACGATATTTTGACATTATCCAATAACTCAGAGGATCTTAGCACGGAAGTCGTAGACGTTTCACTGATCTGTGCGGAAGTTTGTGATGCCTACAAAATGAATTATCCGAATCTTTTGTTTGCGTTTACTGAAGATCAACCAACCCTGATTCATGGACGAGATCGTTGGATTTATCGGGCGGTTTCGAATTTAGTTGACAATGCAATCAAATATGGTGAAGGAAAACTGGTAATTGTCACCATTTCAAACCAAAAGGGTAGCGTGATTATTGAAGTAAAAGATCAGGGAATTGGCATTCCTCAGGAGAAACAGGCATCAATTTTTTCTCATCAGTACCGAGTGCATGGGCTCAAGCAGGATGGCTTACCTAAAACAATGGACTTTAGGGACACGGATGAAACCTTTATTCAATCCGTTGCCTCGAAAAGAAACCATATTCCAAGAAAATCATTAAATTATCGAACACCATTGGAAGTATTTTTGAGCTGCATAGATAAAGACATATTGTCTAGCTTAATTTGACAAATCAGAAAATAAAAAAATTCTTTTCAATTTTTATTTATGGTGTGACATAAATAAAGTAAAGTTATTCTTCTAGGTTAATCTTATTAATGCTCTTTCTCACTAGTGTTGCATGCAACACTAGTGAGAAAGAGTATTAAATATACTGCAAGGTAAGACATTTGGTAATTGAAGAATAACAAGCAAAAAAATAGCAGTCAGGTCTCTTGACAAAGTATAGTTGCTATTCTTTTTTTAGGCCCTACTTTAATGAAATTTTTGTTTGGAGGGGACGACTTCATTCCTTTGATTATTTCAGTTGAATTTAATAGAGAAGCCTGGCGTCTATTAAGAAATACTTTTCTTGATGAGCGTCAATTTTTTTAACGGAAATCTATCCTATACTAAATTCAGTAAAGAAAAAGGAGGAATCAAAGAAAGCTATTTTAAACAAACCAAAATTATAGGAGGAATAAATCATGACTGAAAATAAAGCTACTCAAGAAAGAACACCCCAAGAAAGATTGCAAAAAGAACAAGAACACAAGGAACATGTTCATCATACGAAAATTAATGCAGCGGCCATTGCGGATCATCTTTTAGGCAACATGCATACATTACATGTGAAACTGCACCAATATCACTGGTATGTAAAAGGAGCCAATTTCTTTACGTTGCATGAAAAATTTGAAGAGTTGTATAACGAAAATGAAAAATGGTTCGACAAACTTGCGGAGCGTCTAATTACTTCTGGGCATAAACCTGCTTCGACAACGGTTGAATTTGAAAAATATTCGATGCTTTCGGAAGATGCAGTTAATAAATACGCTAAAGCAGAAGACATGGTTGAAAATATTATCGAGGACTTCAGAAGCACTCGTGACCTAACTATTCGCGCGATTCGTTTAGCTCAAGACGAGGGTGACGATGCTTTAGAAGATACATTGATTGCTTTTAAAAATGACTTAGACAAGAACATTTGGATGCTGCAAGCGTTCATTGGTAAAGAAGCATTAGAAGATGATGACGCTCTTGATGAGGATGAAGATTAAGGTAAAAGTAGAAGCTGATTTAGGGATTGGAATTCTTTCCAGTCCTTTTTCCATTTTCTTGATGTGCATCAATTTTTTTGTAGTAAGAGACTTATATAATAAAAGCAGCGAATATAAACAAAATAAATAAAGGGGGAGAATGAATTGACTAAACATACCCATCATGAAATTGGCGACCACGCAGCCTGTATCCGCTTGGTTCCAATATTCAATCACTTAGAGGATAGCGCGATGAATTACATTGCTGAAAAAGCCCACACGAAACAGTATCAAAAAGGAGAGTTTCTGTTTCGTTCACAAGAAAAAGAGGATACTTTATATATTATCAATCGTGGGAAAATCCGTATTTATCGATTGGCAGACTCTGGCAAAGAGCAGCTAGTGCGGATCTTGAACCCTGGTGATTTCACCGGAGAATGGACCTTGTTCAACCCGGATGCAGTACACGAGGAATATGCCGAAGCAACCCGAGATACCGTTGTCTGTATGATTCAGCAAAAAGATGTCCAAGATTTTCTGGAACAATACCCAGCTATTTCTTTAAAACTATTGGCGGAAATGTCTAAACGGTTAGAAAGTTCAGAACGTCAAACGACACAAGTAGCCGTGGAGAGTGTCATTACCCGTTTAGTTTTGTTTTTGGCAGAAAATGTGGAACCTGAAATGGGCAACTCTCCCACCATCACCCTGCCGATGGCAAAAAAGGACATTGCTTCCTATTTAGGAACGACACCTGAGACCATCAGTCGCAAATTTGGAGAATTGGAGGACGAAGGATTGATTCAACAGCTGTCTGGGAAAAGGATCAAGATTCAGGATTTAGATGATTTATTGCTTTACAGCGAATAATCGGACACACTTTTTTCTACACGTTGGTGTTCTGTCGCTCTTCATTAACAACGGGACAGAACTCAGTGCTTTTGCTTCCATCTGTCCGTTTTTGGCTTTTTTAAGACAGAACTACCTTCATTCATTGGAAAAATAAAAGCACAAACATGATAACCCTCAAGTTTTTTTGTTTTATTTTTCTTTAAGATAGGGTTGTCGAACAAAACGTAAAAATAAGTAGGGTGAATGTGCATTGTTTTTGGGTGATAGTTGCCATCACGTTGTCAGCAGCGGGGGCATTCTTTGTCGTCCCTTTCACCAAGAACACGATTGGCGGCGAAGCAAAAACGTCTAACGTTGTTGAGGCAGATAGGTTAGCTATGGAAAAAGAAGAGGAAGTTGTAAAAGGAGCCGGCGTAATCGGACACGGAAAAGTGGCGTATTACGAAGCGAGTGACCAGGGAGATAAAAGTGTATTCACTGTTTGGTTTCCATGGAGCTTAGCCGGAATCTTGTTCAGCATCACCATGACTAGAATGACGCGAAAAATTGAAGAAATGGAGCAAATAGAATGGGATTCGTATTAGGCGTTTTGAATCCCCATGTGGTGGAGATTGGTTCTGTTGTGATTCATTAGTATGGAGTCATTATTGCAGCGGGCATATTAGCGGCTCTCGAGTTGAGCACCAAGGAAGCAAAAAAAAAAGGACTGGAAGAGGATACCATTATCGATATGGCCTTATGGGCAATTCCGATTGGACTCCTCGGCGCTCGGCTTTATTATGTGTTATTTGAACTTGGTTATTATCTGCAAAATTCAGGACAAATCCTTGCGATTTGGAATGGCGGCATTGCGATTTATGGGGGATTGATTGCAGGAGGGAGGACGCTATATTGGTATGCAAAGAAAAAAGGTACTTCTTTGGCACTCGTTCTTGATATTTTAGCGCCCAATGTATTGTTAGCCCAGTCCATTGGTCGTTGGGGCAATTTTATGAATCAGGAAGCTCATGGTGGACCGGTTACTCGTCAATTCTTGGAAAATCTTTATTTACCTGAATTTATCATTGAACAAATGAATATCAATGGTACCTACTACCATCCGACTTTTTTATACGAGTCATTGTGGAGTTTGTTGGGCTTTGTCCTCATCGTCACTATACGGAACCGAAAACAGCTTTTGCGTCAAGGAGAAGTCGCTTTGAGTTACGTTTTGTGGTACTCAGTGGGTCGGTTCTTCATTGAAGGTATGCGAACGGACAGTTTATGGATTGGCGAGTGGATCCGCGTTTCGCAAGCCTTGTCTCTGGCCCTGTTTATTGGCGCGATTGTAGTATGGTTTATACGCAGACAAGATTATCCACCAATTTCTTATTATTCTGATGGCAATAAGGAGCAGAAAAAGACTATTAAGATGGTGAATTGAGCAAAAAGATAAAAAGAAGTGCAAAACTTGATATGCGTCAATTTTCGTTTGCTAAAAGTGAGCTATACTACAGTTGTAAAGAGGAAAAGGCAGTGTTCATTAATCTGCTGCCGATAAAATAAAAACACATAAAGGAGATAGGAATTATGGAAAAAGCTATATTGCAATTAGAAACGTTGTCTTGTCCAAGTTGTATGCAAAAAATTGAAGGTGCCGTGAAATCAGTTAACGGTATTGATAAAGACAGCATTAAAGTATTATTCAACTCCAGCAAAGTCAAAACCAATTTTGATTCAGCTGTCACTTCGATTGAAGAGATTCAAAAAGCTATCGAAAACGTAGGCTATCCGGTTCTTAAAGCAAAAGTCAAGGCCGTTTAACAGATTAAATGAACTAGGCAATTCTGGAAGAAAAGCTATTTTTCCAGGATTGCTTTTTTTGTTGCAATCCGATTCGAGGTGCTTAGAAACGATAAAAGAGAACTTTCTAAACTTGATGTCAGTCAATTAATTACTTAGGCAATTATCTTATACTGTGTTTATCAATAAAAGAGAAATTAAATTTGGAGGGAAAAAGCATGCAACAATATATATTAAGCAAGAAAAATGTTATCACCGTCATCAGTGGATTGTTAATCGTACTCGGTTTCTTCAGTCACTTTGTTTTAGAAAACGTAGGACTTTCAGAGTGGTCTTTGATCATCGCCTCTGTCTTTGGGATTACGCCAATTGCCATTCAAGCGTTTCAAGCAATGAAAGTCAAAGTCATCAGTATTGATGTCTTAGTCAGTATTGCAGCGATTGGTGCGCTTTTTATTCAAAATTATGAAGAATCGGCTATTGTCACGTTCTTATTCTTATTCGGACACTACTTGGAACAACGAACATTGAACCAAACGCGATCTGCTATCAAAGAATTGACTGAAATGGCACCCGAAAGCGCCTTGAAACAAATGGATAATGGCGAATTTGAAGAAGTAGAAGTGGATGATATAGATGAAGGGGATATCTTGCTCGTTAAAACGGGTGCGAAAGTTCCAGTAGATGGCATAGTCCTTACGGGTGAAGGGCATATCAATGAAGCTAGCATTACAGGTGAAGCTATTCCGGTCAACAAGCTAGCTGATGCAGAAGTTTTTGCAGGAACCATTTTAGAAAACGGAACGATTCAAATCAGAGCTGACCGAGTTGGTGAGGACACCACATTTGGAAAAATTATTGAACTCGTGGAAGAAGCACAAGATTCTAAATCCGAAGCGGAACGGTTCATTGATCGCTTTTCTAAATACTACACACCAGCTGTCTTGGTTCTGGCAATTGTTGTATGGGCGTTCAGTCAAAATATTGAGTTAGCAATCACCATCTTGGTTCTAGGTTGCCCAGGCGCATTAGTTATCGGAGTGCCTGTCTCAAACGTTGCCGGTATTGGGAATGGTGCTCGTAACGGTGTTCTTTTAAAAGGGAGTGAAGTCATTCAAGACTTCAGTAATGTGGATACAATTGTATTTGATAAGACAGGTACTTTAACTGTCGGAAACCCAACCGTTGCAGCGACTGAACTGTATGAAAAAGATCCTGCTGAAACGCTTGGCTATCTGGCCAGTGTGGAACGGGAATCAGATCATCCATTAGCAAAAGCGGTCTTAAATCAAATTGGAGAAACAAACTTTTATCCTGTTGAAGGAACTGAAGTTGTGAAAGGCGGCGGAATCGTTTCAAGTGTAGCTGGACATAGAGTGGCTGTTGGGAATGTGGCCTTGATGGAAAAAGAAAATGTCACTCTCAGCAAAAAAGTGCAAAAAGATGTCAAACGGTTTGAACAACAAGGGAACTCTCTCGTTTTGACAGCGGTCGACGGTGAATTAAAAGTACTGATGGGCATTCGCGATCAAGTCCGTCCGGGTGTGAAAGCTAATTTGCAGGAATTAAAAGACTTGGGCGTGAAAAATCTAGTCGTTCTTTCAGGAGATAACCAAGGAACCGTTGATGTGGTCGCCGGCGAACTTGGTTTGACCGAAGCTCACGGCTACATGTTGCCGGAAGACAAATCGGCTTATATCGGAAAACTTCAACAACGTGGTCAAATTGTAGCCTTTGTTGGAGATGGCGTTAACGATAGTCCGTCCTTAGCTTTAGCAGACATTGGAATCGCAATGGGAAGCGGAACGGACGTAGCGATTGAAACATCCGATGTCGTTTTAATGAACTCGAACTTCAGCAACTTGCCTCACGCATTAGGATTAGTAAAAGCCACCGCAAATAATATGAAACAAAATATCGTGATTTCAGTTGGAGTAGTGTTGGTCTTGTTGACCAGCGTCTTCTTCAGCGAATGGATGAATATGTCTATCGGAATGTTGGTTCATGAAGGTAGTATCTTGGTGGTAATTTTCAATGGCATGAGATTAATGAAGTATAAGTTGAAAGGTCGGAAAGAACAAAAAGAAGTATCAGCACCTACAGAGAAAGTAAAAATATCTTAAGAATAAATTAGAAGAGGCTGAGACAATAGTCCATCCTTGAAATGACAAAAGCGGAAACTCAGATTTTTAAATCTGGGATTTTCCGCTTTTTTGAGTTCTTGAAAAAAAATAAGAGTATAGAGTATGTTCTTTATAAAATTAATTTTCGTGTAAATTATTAAAAATTTAATAATAAAATTTAAATTCCTATTAAGTTGTAACACATGAAATTGCTTAAAATAGTGTATCAAAAACCTTGTTTTATTAATGTTGAATTTATTTGAAAGGTCTACAGATTAACATATTATTGACAAAACAATATTTAAATAGTTATACTTCATTCAAACGTCTGTTTGAACGAGGTGGTGAAGTTAATGACTGCAGAAGTATGTACAACTACTTGTATACATAAAGAAAAAGTAGCTAGTGTTAAAAATAATTTAAAAGATAAAGACCTTTCAACTTTACTTGTATTAGGAAAATGTTTTAGCGATTCTTCTAGGATTAAAATTTTCTATGCTTTAGAAACGTATAAGGAGATGTGCGTTTGTGATTTAGCAGCGATACTTAATGCTAGTATTGCTACAACGTCACACCATTTACGTTTTTTGAAAAAGAACGGAATGGCGAAATCACGTCAATATGGAAAGGTAGTTTATTACTCTTTAGCGAATGAAGAGATTCTTTCCGCTGTGCAGGCTTTTCTAAAGTTGTCAGAAAATAGTTCTATGAAAGCTTAGTTTGGAGGTAGTTATTTTGTTACAAAACATTTTATCAGCACTCGCTGTATATATTTCTACCAGTATTGATTATTTATTTATCTTGCTGATTATTTTTTCTCAAAACCATACTAAAAAAGGTCTCCGTCAGATTTTTTTTGGTCAATATCTTGGAACAGGAATCTTGGTAGCCATAAGTTTGTTTGCAGCATATGTGCTAAATTTTATTCCTCAAGATTGGATCATTGGTCTTCTGGGACTAATTCCGATTTATTTAGGGATTCGTGTTGCTTTTGTGGGCGAAGAGGAGGAAGAAGAAGGGGAAGTCGTTGAGAAGCTAGGATCTAGAGGAACGAATCGTTTGTTTTGGACAGTTTCCTTAATAACGATTGCTTCTGGTGGCGATAATTTAGGGATTTATATTCCTTTCTTTACCTCGTTATCTTTTTCAGAAATTGTCACTTCTTTAATCGTCTTTGCTATCTCTGTTGCGGTTCTTTGCTATATTAGTTATAAATTTGCGAAAATTTCTTTTGTCTCTGAAACACTAGAAAAATATGAACGAATCATTGTACCTATCGTATTTATTGGATTAGGGATTTTTATTATGATAGAAAATGGAACCATCCAAACTATATTAGGTTTGTAGAGATCTTATTAGTAAAGGAAGCAAACGATGAGTGAAAATAAAAAGTACCATGAATGGATATTAGAAGGAATCGACTGTGCAAATTGTGCAGACAAAGTAGAAAGAGGCGTCGCCAAAGTTGCAGGTGTTGCCAATAGTAGTGTGAACTATATGACAGAAACCTTGAGTTTCGAAGTGACAGAGGAAAAAGAATATCTTGTTTTATCCAATGTGCAACAAAAAGTAAAAAAATTGGAGCCTGATATCACTTTAAAAAATAAAGTGGACGGTAGGCTGATTGAAATAAATCCGGCATTAATCAAGAAAAGTAATTTAAAAGACGATAAAAAAAACTACGAATGGATATTAGAAGGAATCGATTGTGCAAACTGTGCTGCCAAAGTGGAAAGAGGAGTTGCTACAGTTCCCGGCGTTACAAACAGCAGCGTCAATTTTATGACAGAGACACTGAGCTTCGAGGTAGCAGGTGAAAATAAAACTGACGTGTTGGCTAGTGTAAAACAAACAGTAGGAACTTTAGAACCTGACGTTGTTCTGCGAAAAAAATCGGACGGTACATTGATTGAACATGGAACTGACTCTAATAAAAATTCGACTTCTAACAAATCGATTTCTGATAAAGATGAGACAAACCAAAAGCAGACGAATAGAGCTTATCTGGCCAGCCTTCTCGGAAATAAAACTAAAATTACCCTTATTCGTTTAATACTAGGATTAGGAATATTAGCGACAGGAATATTTCTCCCTATGGATGGACAAGCCTCTCTTGGGTTGTTCATTCTGGCTTATTTAATCACCGGTTATGACGTTGTAGGACGTGCCATTAGAAATATTTTCCGAGGTCAAGTATTCGACGAGAACTTTCTAATGACCATTGCGACGTTAAGTGCCTTCTATATTCAAGAGTATCCCGAAGCTGTAGCAGTCATGCTATTTTATCAAGTGGGAGAAGTATTCCAAGATATTGCTATTTCAAAATCTCGGCGCTCCATTGCGGACCTAATGGATATTCGACCTGATTATGCCAATTTAGTCACAGGAAACAACGTAGAAAAAGTTGCTCCTGAAGCAATTAAGATTGGAAATATTATTCTCATTCGTCCGGGCGAAAAAGTGCCATTGGATGGAAAAGTAGTGGAAGGTGCTTCTGCGATGGACACTTCTGCTTTAACAGGCGAATCCGTTCCAAGAAGCGTGAAGCCGGAAGACACTATTTTGAGCGGATTTATTAATAAAAACGGATTGCTAAAAGTAGTTGTAGAAAAGCCCTTTTCGGAGTCTACTGTGAAGAAAATTTTAGATTTGGTCCAAAATGCTAGTGGCCGGAAAGCACCTACTGAACAATTCATTACCAAATTTTCTCGCTACTATACTCCAATTGTGGTTATAGCTGCTGCCTTACTGGCAATTGTTCCGCCATTGCTAGTACCAGGCGCTACTTTTAATGAATGGATATATAGGGCCAGTATCTTTTTAGTTATTTCATGCCCTTGTGCTTTAGTCGTTTCGATTCCAGTTGGTTTCTTTGGTGGGATTGGTTCTGCTTCCCGCAAGGGGATTTTAGTAAAAGAAAGCAATTTCCTCGAGGGTTTGAACGATCTTAAATACGTGGTAATGGACAAAACGGGTACATTGACAAAAGGGTTCTGTTGCAAAGTTTTAAATCTACTATCAAATAAGGTAGAATAATAGAAAAA
>OENY01000099.1_pt1 | contig 34764 bp, 36 predicted proteins | sample 1539391 | NCBI WGS metagenome assembly OENY01 (sample SAMN03777356, study PRJEB22549) | human gut metagenome | biome: gut; feature: infant; material: feces | host: Homo sapiens | collected 2013-11-24 | reverse complement strand
TTCCTTAATGACATGCTGATCTAATTGAGAAATAAAGTTTTTAATTCGTTCATTTTATTGCGGTTTGTCGTAAATAACTGGTTATCTTGGACTTTAGTGAATCGAAATCCAATGAACTAGTGGTAATCATTATGATAAAATCAACAGCTTCTTGACGAGAAAAAGCAACTGGACAATTATTCAATTGAAGAAACAACAACATGGCAACAAGAGCAGTTCGTTTATTGCCATTATGAAAAGGATGTTTTTTAGCTAAATTAATTGCTAAAATCGCCGCTTTTTCATAGATTTCAGGATAGAGTTCTTGATTGAATACTGCTTGTGAAGGCTGTTTGACGGCCATATCTAATGCATTTGCATCTTTTACACCGATCATTTCGCCTGGCGAGTGACGGTAAAATAACTTTCGCGTTGATTTTGATAATTTCTTTAGTCGAAAGATACCTCATAAATCAACCAAATCTTTTAACGCGTCTTCATATTGATTCATGATCGAATCAACTAATGAATCAATATCAGGTTCTTCTTGTGCTTTGATCATTCGTACAGAACCATCAGATTGAAAAACATAACTGATTGCGTCACCTGTCTGCACACCCATGAATTCTTTTACTTCTGGTGGGATAGTTGTTACATCGCTATTGCCAGATTTTCTAATTTTATACTTTTTCATTTTTTTCATATTTCGCCACCCTCTATACCATTCTCATTCTATAGTAAGTACATTATATCCAAGTATATACTTTTAATCAATGTATATACTTTTATTTTGCTTTTTCTTACGAAAAAATGACAAAGAAAAAAGTTTGTGACATGACTTTTGTCACAAACTCTCGTATTCTTAACCAAAATATTGATGAAATACTTGTGTAATAACTGGTAGAAAATAAATAATGATCATAGCCGCTACCACCACCAACAATTGTTTTCGCTGTTTCTTTCGCTTTAGCATGCTTGTCGTTTTATGAAAAAAATAAGTAGCGCTTTTAGCTCCTGCAGTCAAAGTCGATAAAATCAACGTTGGTGAATATGCTGTTTGATTGTGCGTCAATGACAACAACTTCGTCCCGTAATCAGGATACTTTAGAAATGCTTGGTACACAGCCACAATCGTGATTGCTCCCATAAGATAATTTAAAAATGAATGCACTTTTTTCAAATAAAAAAACTCCTTGCTATCTATATAAAATCAGCCTACCCCAACGTTTTTGCTTGATTCACTGATATTTTTTAGTTTTATTGGTATTTATATTCTCACTTTTCGGAATAAATATTCCGCTATTTCATTGTTTTCATTTACTCTACTTCGTTTTCATTATTTTTTCTTGATGTTTCTTTGTTTCCATCAACTGCTTTTGTTCCACTGTTTTCGATCCATGGAAAAGAAAAACCGATTGTCATATCTTCTTTTAATACTAAAACTGCATCGAATTTCCCTTTTTTACCAGTAAAACCTTTGACAACTTTACTTGTCTTTCCTTTTGAAAGCAAATCTCTGAGATTCGTTTTAGTCAGCTTCTTTTTAGCTACTGTTGGCCACAATTTGAAGTCGCATTCCGGATTCAAGCATGTAGCGATTTTAGGATAAAGCATGACTATTCCCTTTTTACATTTTGGACATCTTCCTAATTGATCGTTTTTCTTCTCCATCGCTTTTATCTGACGTGTCCCGCTAATCTCATCTGAAAAGTCTACCTTGTCGATTTGATTAGGAACTTCTGCCAATAAATGTAGGATGAATTTTTTGATATTCTCTAAAAAAACAGATGGTGTCCCCTCTTGTTTACCAATTTTTCTCAAGTACCCTTCCCAGCGCGCAGTCATTTCTGCGCTCGTCAGTAATGGTTCATTGGCTACTGCCTTACAAAGAGTGATTCCTTTTGGCGTAACAGTTATTTCGTTTTTATTGACTTCGATGTAATGCTTCTGCTTAAGATTTTCAATGATATTGGCTCGTGTAGCTTCTGTCCCTATTCCTTCTACTTCTTTGAGAATTTCTTGCGCTTCATCATTATCCAGCGTTTTTCCCGCAGTTTTCATTGCTGTGATCAACGTTCCTTCGGTATAGGGTTTTGGAGGTTGTGTTTCTTTCTCCATACTTTTCAGTTCTACTTCTGCTTCTTCATTTTCTACGATAGGAGGAAGAGTCTGAGCTTCTTTCTTTTTTGACTTGATGCGTAAGATTTCCTGCCAACCTTGCTGTAATGGGATCTTTCCGATGCTTTTTAGCTTTAATTGCTGTACGCCCGTCATTACGGTCGTCTCTTCGTAGATATAATCTGCAGCAAACATAGCCACAGTAGTGCGCAAAACTTGCAAATAGATTGCTTGCTGTAATTTGGAAAGCTTCGCAAAGCGTGCAGGAGTCGGAATCGTCTTTGTCGGAATAATTGCATGATGTTCTTGAACTTTTTTCGCATCGACATATCGTTTCTTTGCTTTGATCTCAGTTGTCTGTACTTCTTCTATTCCTAAAAATTTTTTATAATTTTGCAGATGTTTAACCAGATACTGATGCTCATTTTCTGTAATGTAAAAGGAATCCGTTCTTGGATAGCTTAGAAACTTGCTTTCGTACAATCCTTGAGCAGCATCAAGTGTAGCTTTGGCACTTGCTTTCATTAGCTGATTCATCTTTGTCTGCAAACTAGATAGCGAAAATAAACGTGGACTATGCAACCTCTTTTCCTTTTTCGTAACTTCAAGAATCCGTCCGTTTTGCTTACCTAAATGCGCTCCAAGTTTTTCTATTTCCTTCGTTAACTCTTCTTGGGTTTTAAATGCTTTTTTTGGTACGATTTTTCCAGAAAACTGCCCTTTGTTTGTCGTAATTAAACCTTCTCCTTCAAAGTACGTTTCTTTTTTGAAGTGTTTGATTTCTTCTTGCAGCTGATAAATCATATAGAGTGTCGGTGTTTGTACACGACCAAGAGAAAAACTGCCATCAATCCCTTTTCGTTGAAGTAGCAAGCTATATAATGGACTTCCATTCATTCCAATCAGCCAATCAGCGTTCTGCCTTGCTTGCGCTTCTTTATATTTTGGAAAATAGTTCTTTCCAGGTTGGAGATTCTTAAAACCTTCATAGATTGCTTCTTTTTCAAGAGAATTGATCCATAAACGTAAATAGTTCTTTTCCTTAGAAAATGCGTTTGCTTGTCGAATAATCGACCACGCGATGGCTTCACCTTCTCGATCACCATCTGTTGCAATAATGATGGTATCGGCTGACTGCAATTCTCGTTTTACGATCGAAAATTGTGCACGTTTGTCCATTGGAACTTCGTAACGGAAGGTTTCTGGGAAAATAGGCAAATTTTCTAAAGACCATTTTGCCCAACGCTCTTCATAAGCTCCTGGAGCAACCATATCTACCAAATGTCCAAAACCATAAGTGATGGTTACTTCACCAGCAAACAATGGATCGCTGATTTCATAATACCCTTCATGCCGCTTTTGCTGTTGGAAGGTTTCGGCATAGGCTTTTGCTTGTGAAGGTTTTTCAGCTAGTATCACCGTCTTCATCTTCTGACCTCCGTTACTTAATTTTTTGCGGACTTCTCTATTATGGAACATATTTTCGCATCTGGCAATAAAAAAAAGATACCGTATAGTCGAAATAGACACAAAAACATCAAGCAAACAAACGATGATCCGTTTGCTGCTTGATGTTTCCAGAAAATATTCATCTTTAGCTGTCACTCTTGGTTAATCTGCCAGTTGATGCCAAATCGATCAGTTACCATCCCATACAACTGAGCCCACGGAACAGCATCCAGTGGCATCTCAATCTTACCACCCTCAGCTAAGCTTTCAAATAGGCGCTTCGTTTCTTCTTCATTTCTTGTCTGGATGACTAAAGAAACATTATTTCCCACAACTAATTCAGGACCAATTCCTTCTGGCGTATCTGCAAACATAACTAATGTATCATAAATGTTCAGCCGTGCATTCGTGATTAGATTTTTTGCTTCTTCTGGCAAGTTCATTTGTTCTATTCCAGGCATTTCACCGTATGTGGTGATACCTGATGCTTCAGTCTGAAAAACTTTTTCATAAAAAGCGATGGCTTCACGCGACTCATTTTTGAAGTTCAGATAGATATCCAATGTAAACAGCTCCTCTCTTGGTTAAATCTACCATAAGAAAGCGTTTTTTACGAGTGAATCGTTTGATTGATTCATGACAAAAGCCTTGCGCAGCTTCTTCTTGATCTTTTTTATGATCATTTATTCAAAAAATCTGTAATAGCAGATTGATTCATTTGATTATCAATTTCAAGAATACTGCCAGCATAATCACTTTGCCCATAATTCCACGAACCGTCTACTGGCACACTTATTCGATCAATGCCACCAGCTCCTCGTGCAATCGAAAAGAGGTTTTTCGTCAAGAACCAAGCAGTGACATCTGTGGATGTATATCCTAAAGCTTTACCAGCTGCATAAGGTGCACGGATCAGATTCAATGGATTCTTCAATTGGCTGAAAATAGCGTTCATTACTTGCTGTTGGCGTCTGACACGGCCAAAGTCTCCTTGTTCATCCATTCGGAAACGTGCGTACTGCAAAAGAACATGTCCATCCATCTTCTGGCCCCCTTTTTTAATATCTACACCATCCAGATTCAGATCTTTTTCTGCATCGATCTTCACTCCGTTCATGAATAAGGCATCGATCACTTTTTCAAACGATTTGAAATCGACTTTCGCATAGTATTGACAATCGATTCCAAAATTTTCTACTAAAGTTTGACGCACTAGATCGGCTCCTCCGTATGCATAAGCTGAATTGATCTTATTTTGTCCTACCCCTGGGATCGTAACGAAGCTGTCACGCATAAAAGAAATCAGTTTCGGCTTATGGGAAGGACCATCCAACTGTAAGACCATGATCGTATCGGCTCGCCCGGCATCTTCTCCGCGTGTATCACTTCCAAGGATCAAAATATTATGCGCACCATTCGTCGCTTTTTGCCCATGAAAGGTTTCTGAAGTCGCTGCCTCTAAGCTTGTGTCATGTTCAGCTACATATTTACCAATAAAAAATGAGATACCTGAATAAAGGATCAAAACAAGCAAAATCGATAGAATGATTTTTTTCCACGATCGCTTTCTTCGAGGTTTTAACGGTTTGTTCTTCTTTTGCCGATTGAAAAATTTTTTATTTTTTTGTTGTTCTTCTGCTCTTGGTGCATCTCTGTATATCTGTTGCTCGTATTGGTTCAAATGTTCAAATGAATGCTGCTCTCTTTCATAAATACGGGTAGCATCTTCCTCATTTTCCATACGCGTTCGTTTTCGTTCTCTTCTAGCAAAAATACTCCCCGTATCCCGCTTCAGAGGTTTCGCCTTCTTATGGATGTCCTTATAGCGATCCATCCGACTCATTGTGGTTCCTCCTCGTTTCTTACTGATAAATAAAGGATACGATAACCAATCGACAAAAGCCTATCATTTTTTGATAATTTAATAAAAAATAACGAAATAAATGCTTCGATACATAAAGGATTACTTTTCTTGAGACCGTTTATGCGAGAATAAAAGATCTTTATCTATTATCCTTTTTTAATCAAACAGCTTTTCAATCACATGGATCGGCATCTTTTCCTTTGTCCATAATTCAAACGCGATTGCTCCTTGGTAGATCAACATGCCAAGTCCATTGTATCCTTTTGCTCCTACTTTTTTTGCTTCTTTTAATAAACGTGTTTCTCTAGGTGCATAAATCAAATCAAAAACCGCTAGATTCTCATGCATCATGCTTATATCTAAGAGCGGTGACTGATTGATTTTCTTTCCCATCCCGATATCTGTTGCATTGACTAGAAGACAGCTTTCTTTCAAGTCTTTTCTTAATTGATGCGTATCGGCAAAGTCACGAACTTTTATCTTACAAGAAGTTCGATAGCTGAGTTGTTCGAATGTTTCTTTTACTTGAGCGAATGTTTGGTTGTTTCGTTTATAAACTACGATTTCCTCAGCGCCGTCTAACGCTGCTTGAACAGTGACTGCCTTTGCTGCACCTCCAGCTCCCAGTAGAGTCATTTTTTTCTTTTTGATCGAAATCCCAGCTTCTTGCACGGATTGCATGAAGCCCGCACCATCAGTATTATAGCCAATCAAACGACCCTTTTCGTGCACGATCGTATTCACTGCTCCGATCAATTGCGCTTCCTGGCTTACCTCATCCAGATAAGGAATAACCGCTGTTTTATTCGGCATCGAAAGATTTACACCTAACATATCAAAAGTTCGAATACTTTCGACTGCTTGCTTCAAATTCATTGGATTTACTTGGAAAGCTAAATACACCGCATCGATGTTGTTTGCTTCAAAAGCAGTATTGTGCATCAATGGGGATAAACTGTGAGAAGCCGGATCAGCAAAGAGCCCAGCTAATTTGGTTTGTCCAGAAATCATCTTATTCCTCCTTTGTTCTTACTTCAATAAAAAAAGCCACTTAGCGTTTGATACGAAAAAGTACGAAACGTCTAGGTGGCAAAGTAGCAAATTCTTTTCTCATCGTTTACTTGTCAGAGCAAAGAATATTCTATTTAATTGTTAAAATCATTGACTACGTGATCCTACAAAACACCCAAATATGTTTAATTGTTTATTGTTTTAAGTATAGGATGAATCAAAGGAAGATGTCAATGAGTTTTCAAGTCCTTCTACTGAAAGGAATTTTTCTGTCGAAATCAATCCACTACTTCTTCAAAGAACTGCAAAAGGTCGCCCATTGTCAAATGTTGCTTTTCTTTTTCAGAAATATCTTGAACGATTTTCCCTTTTTGGAGTACGATCAGACGATTTCCGTATTTCAAGGCGTCTTCCATTCGATGCGTGATCATGAGACAAGTCAATTTTTGTTCATTGATCCGCTGATTTGTTAATCGCATTAATGCTTTAGCTGTTTTAGGATCTAAAGCTGCAGTATGTTCATCTAATAATAGTAACTCAGGAGCTGTGATCGTCGCCATCAGCAAGCTTAATGCTTGGCGTTGACCACCAGATAATTCACCCGCTGGAGTATCCAAGTGTTGCTCTAGGCCATTACCGACTTCTTGACATAGTCTGAAAAAATCTTCTTTTTGATTTTTCAAGTTACGTAAACGGAATTTCCGTTTTTGACCTCTTTTTTGTGCAAGTAGCAAATTTTCTGCTACTGTCATCCGAGGAGCCGTTCCCATCTTGGGGTCTTGGAAAACTCGAGAAAGGAATCGTGCTCTTTTTTCTTCTGAATCTTTTGTGATCAGCTGATCTTTAAAAGAGATCGATCCTTGACTGAGTTGAAGCGTACCAGCGATCGTATTGAACAGTGTGCTTTTTCCAGCACCATTCCCGCCAAGGACAGTGATGAAGTCCCCTTCTCTGATTGTAAGGTTAATTTCATCCAATAGTACTTTCTCTTCATTCATTCCATTGTTTACGACTTTTCTGCCATTTTTGATTGTCAATATATCAGTCATTACTATGCCTCCTTCTCAAAACCCGTTTTTAAGTTCAGTGCTTTCTTCAATTGCGGGATCATCAGACAAATAGCTAAGATGATAGCGGAGAACAACTTCAGATAAGTCGTGTCAAACCCTAGTTTGATTACTACTAAAATCAATAGCTGATAAATGATACTGCCGACAACAATAGCAATCAATCTTTCTGCTAGCGTCAATTCTTGGAAGATCACTTCACCGATGATGATGGAAGCAAGACCGATGACGATTACGCCAATCCCTTTATTTACATCTGCATATCCGTCGTTCTGGGCAATCAGCGCACCGGATAATGCAATGACACCGTTCGACAAAGTTAAACCTAAAATTTTCATACGATCGGTTTTTATCCCTAACGACCGAGCCATCGTTTCGTTGTCTCCTGTCGCAATATAGCCTTGACCCAAATCTGTATTGAAGAAGAATAGCAGTACAGCAATCAAGATGCCCAAAGAGATGAAGCCAAGAAGGACTGTGTCAAAGTAATCAGGTAACCCAAAGCGATGGAAGCTGTCTTGTAGAATCGGATGATTCAATAAAGAAAGATTTGGTGTTCGCATCACAAACAAAATAACTGAGTTCAATCCTGACATCACTAAAATCCCTGCTAAAATAACCGGTATCTTTCCTTTTGTATAAAGTAACCCCGTAACGAGTCCTGCTATCATGCCAGCACCTACGCCTAATAATGTAGCTACAATCGGCGCTACCCCATGAGTAATAGCTGTCACACAGACAGCAGCACCTAATGGGAAGGACCCTTCTGTCGTCATATCAGGAAAGTCTAAGATCCGATAAGTCATGAAAATCCCTAATCCTAATATTGCCCAAAGCATGCCTTGTGAAATAGCTGATACGATCATTTGTCATCCTCCTTAGATGTTTCTTGCTGCGAGTCATCTGTAATGATTTTGGCTTTTTCCTTCATCGATTGGGGAACAATGATTCCTAAGCGATCAGCTTGAGATTGATTGATCACTGTATCCCCTTGATCAAATGTATAAACAGGCGTCGTTTCCGGTTTTTCTTTTCCACTCGCAAGTTCTGCCGCCATCTTACCGCTTTGAAGCCCTAATTGATATTGATTGATCCCGATTGTTGCTAGTCCACCTTGTTCCACCATTGTATCCACAGATGGAATGACGGGGATATTTGCTTTGTTTGCTTCTTTTACCACTGTTTGCATCGCATTGGCAATGGTATTATCTAATGGAACATAGATAAAATCGACTTGTCGGCTCATCACTTGAACCGTTTGTGCAATCTCATTAGTGGAAGGCACCGCATATTTTACTGATTCTAACCCTTCTTTTTTTGCAGCTTCTTCTGCTTGTGCTACTTGGTATTTTGAATTATCCTCTGAAGAAGCATACAAGATTCCGACTTTTTTTGCATTTGGCAACAAATCAGAAGCAAGCTTGATTTGTGAAGTAACAGGCGGCTGATCAGAAACACCTGTTACATTACCACCAGGTTTCTCTAAAGAAGCGACTAATCCAGCCCCCACAGGATCCGTTACAGCACCTAACACAACTGGGATCGATGAAGTCGTGTTTGCTAATGATTGAGCGGCAGGTGTTGCGATTCCAATCAAGGCATCTGGATCAGATTGTACTAGCTGTTGACTCATTGTGGCTAGCTTGCTCTGATCGGCTTGTCCATTTTGAAATTTGATCTCAAGATTTTCTCCTTCTTTTAATCCTTCTTCTTTCAGACCATCTTTGATTCCTCGATAAATCTCATCTAATGCCGGATGGCTCACGTATTGCAATACCCCAACAACTGTTGTTTTTTTTGTCTGGTTCGTCGAAGTACTTTCTTTTTCGCCTGAGGCTTTTCCATAAATAAATGCACCTGCTAAATAAACTAAAATAATTACTACAACTGTTATTAATCGTTTGTTTTTCATTTTTTTCCTCCTGCAAAGTCAATCTTTTTATTTATTATAATCAGGCAAGTATCCAGTCTACAAAAAAAGACAATGGCCAAAGCGGTCATTGTCTTTACACAAAAAACCGCATAGATTCTAATCTATGCGGCAGTCAATGTTCATGTCTAGCATAGATACAAGCTTTAGAAATGCACTCTAAAAAGTTGTATCTATGGGAAAGTCTCACCATTAATACAACTTATCTACGCCAGCTGCGCCAATTTTTTTTGTTTTCTGCTGAAATACGTTTTGATAAGTTCATTACAGGTCACCCTTTCCTTAAGAATTGATTTAAGTCTAATCGAATTTTTGAATTTCGTCAACTATATTTTTTAATTTTTTATTTGTTATTTTGAAGATCAAACATCACTTGTTCTGATAATTAAAAATAGCGCTATATAGACCCACCGTTTCATCGCGCCAATGTCTCAATTAGCAATCTCGGAATTTTGGGAAGTTACTCCCGTTCTATCCAATTCTTCTTCTAATTGTTTGATATTGGCTAACGGAAGTCGATTCAGTTCAGGGATCAACTCCTTATCAAAATCAGTTATTCCTCCCTTACCCGCAGTTATCCGATTTGCTTCTTTTCCTCCATCAAAGAAAATAAATGTCACTTCATCCGTTCGTATGTTATATTTTTGTTCCAGTTCATGTACATCATAAACGATCGGATAATAAAAGATCGGTCGATTCAATTCTTCCATAAGCTCAGGATCATTAAAAACATCAAGCATGTCCTGATAGGTTTTCCCGTTCGGTTTGCTGAACATCACCGATATCGCCCGGCTTTGTTTGATTTTCTGATCAGCTTTGCTGTAATCAAAAGGTTTCAATTTGCTGGTTGGTATGGACGAATAAACGAGACTATTTACTTGCTCTTCTCGGATTTTTTCCGGCAATAAAAACATTGCAACTGTTAACAGCAATGATAAGATGAGCAGAAAAACAAGACGTCGAAAATACTTACTTGGATTTTCTGCGAATGACACTGAGAAATGTTCATTCATTTCTTGTACTCTCGATTTAACTACTTCCCAAATAACAAACACCTTCTTTTCTACTTTTTCTCCTATTTTTTATTATACCTAAAAATTTGGATTTCAACGATAGAAACACTGTTTTTTATGTAATTAGTCCAAGATTTTTCTAGACTTTTGCTTTACTATTCGGCCAAATTGGTTTTTCTTCTTTTTTTCGTTATAATGAATATACTTATGAAAAGAAATGAGGAATGAACCATGTCCTTTGATGGTGTATTTACCCACGCGATGGTCAACGAATTGCGTGAAACGTTACTATCTGGCCGGATCTCGAAAATCCATCAGCCTTATGAAAATGAAATCGTGCTGGTGATTCGTTCACGCGGCAAAAACCATCGATTATTATTATCTGCGCACCCAAGTTATGCTCGTGTACAGATTACCCAAATCGATTATCAGAATCCTGATAATCCGCCTAACTTCGTGATGATGCTTCGAAAATATTTGGATGGCGCTATTTTAGAAGACATCGAACAAATCGAAAATGATCGAGTGATCCATTTCCACTTTGCTAAACGAAACGAGTTGGGTGATCTACAAAATATCATATTGATCGTTGAATTAATGGGACGTCATAGTACGATCGTCTTAGTTAATCGAGAAACTGGAAAAATACTGGATGCGATCAAACACATTGGAAGCTCTCAAAACACTTATCGTTCTTTGCTTCCTGGTGTAGAATATGTTGCTCCGCCAAAACAAGAGGTCTTGAACCCATTTAGCTCCGAGAAAGAAAAAATCTTTCAGCGGCTTTCCCAAACTGAACTAGATCCAAAAGCAATCCAACGTCAGTTTCAGGGAATCGGTTTCGATATCGCTCAAGAGCTGACCAAAAGATTACTGGAACGTCCTAATGAAAAGATGGTTGTATGGGACGAATTTTTCTCAGCCATCAGCCATCAGCCTATTCCTACTTTTTACGAAACGGAAAATAAAGATTTTTTCACACCGATTGCTTATCAGGTATTGTCCGAACAGGCATCTGCTGTAACAGCTTATCCAACACTCAGTCAATTATTAGATAGCTATTATCACGAAAAAGCAGAGAAAGATCGGGCAAAACAACAAGGCGGAGAACTGATTCGAAAAATCGAAAATGAACTAAAACGAAATAAAAATAAATTGAAAAAACGTGAACAAACACTCAAAGAATCCGAAAACGCTGAGAATTACCGTAGAAATGGCGAACTACTTACTACTTTTCTGACACAAGTACCACGCGGCGCAAAAGAAGTTGTTTTACCTAATTATTATGAAGAAGATCGGCCAATCAAAATAGCACTAGATCCGGCATTGACACCAAATCAAAATGCACAGAAATATTTCCATCGATACCAAAAGCTGAAGAACGCTGTTAAGCTGATTGGCGAACAAATCCAAGAAGCCAAAGATGAAATCCAATATCTTGAATCTGTCTTATCTCAACTGGAAATTGCCGGCCCAATGGATATCGAAGCAATTAAAGAAGAATTGACTTCAGAAGGATACCTGAAAAAGAAGAACTTAAAAAAACAAAAACGTAAGAAACCATCTCAGCCTGATCAATACTTTTCTTCTGACGGAACGCTCATTCTTGTTGGTAAAAACAATCTTCAAAATGACCAGCTGACAATGAAGACAGCTAAAAAAACCGACTATTGGCTTCATGCAAAAAATATACCCGGTTCGCACGTCATCATTAAAAGTGACAAGCCCTCAGATGAAACAATTACAGAAGCTGCCGAGTTAGCTGCCTATTTTTCAAAATACCGATACTCTGCCCAAGTGCCGGTTGATCTTGTACAGGTAAAGCATATCCGAAAACCAAATGGCGCCAAGCCTGGTTATGTTATTTATGAAAACCAAAAGACGATTATCGTGACACCAGAAGAAGAAAAAATTACAGCTATGAAACAAAACAGGTAATCAATGAGTGTTTCTAGAATCATATTTGCGTACTTTCCCACAACAGCAATTAGTTATAAATTGTTTGCTACAAAAAGAGGAGTTGTGACAAAATTCTGTCACAACCCCTCTTTTTTGATCAACGGTGTTCAATAAACAGCGTTCTCATCTGCTTTTCTTAGCTCTGCTGGTCCAGTAACCGAGTAAGCTCTTTGATAAATCTTTGAGCGATTTCACTGAGCGGACGTTTCGCCGAATAAATGATATAAAATTCATTTAGTTCGCCTTCTGCCAAAGGGATTAACCGCAAGTGCTCGCGAATCCCTCCAATCACAATACCAGATCCTGAAGCGTAAGCATCAGTTTCAAGAACGATATTCATCAAAGTACCTCGATCACTCGTATAAATCACTGTTTCTTGATCAGGGATCTCGATAAGGTCTTCATAAAAATACGGGAAATTATTTCCATCCTGTGTAAAACGAACTTGAGGATAAGATAACAATTCTTCTTTGGTGATCTCTGCGTGTTCAGCTAATGGATGTCCTTGCCTTAAAAAAATATGCGTTTTGAATTTTCCAATGCTGCGGCCACTTAGCTCTCCTTGTTGTAAATATCTTCTGATACCAGCTTGATTATGCTCATTCATATAAATAATGCCGATCTCACTGTGCTGCTCTTTGACTTCTTCGATCACTCTCGCTGTTGTCGTCTCCATGATCCGAAATTGTTTGATCTCGTCTTTGAATTCCTCGAGTAGCTGTGCGGTCAAAGGACCTAAGAAATCATAATGCTGGGCAGCGATCGAAAAATTGTCTCTCTTTTCACTCGTTAGATAGTGAGTTTCTAATGTATCAAGCTGGACCAATATTTTCTCGGCACGATTTAAGAAGTCTTGCCCTTCTTCTGTTAAATATGCCCCTCGATTCGTTCGAGTAAACAGCGTGATCCCTAACTCGGTTTCTAATTCTTTGATACCAGCTGAAAGACTTGGCTGGGAGACAAACATTTTCTTTGCCGCTTCTCTGAAACTACCATTGTTTGCTACAGCGACCACGTATTTCATCTGCTGAATATTCATTGCTCAAACTCCTCGAAATAATAAATTTCTCTTCCATTCAAGGGCTGGATTGGTCGGTTGTTCGGTCGAGCATACTGACCATCGAAGGGGAGAAGAAACTCTTGGTTCAGTTTTCCTACATGATCCATTACAAACCATTGGATTGGCCCGCTGGTAGGCGGAGTTGTCAATGAGCCAATATAATGGAAATGGCTTTTTTGCTCCGGAAAGAACACATCCGGATTTACCCAATGCTCATGTTTTTCTAAGTTCCAACTTTCCCCATTTTCTTGATTATACAGCCAACCTTCCTGTACCATTAGCTGGTACATGACACCCACAACTAGATTCTCTTTTTTGCTGTTCATATGAACAAAATGAAATTCAATATCTTCCTGTTTTCCGTTGATGATATGTTCAGAAGGCAAGTGGAAATGAATATCTGTCAAATAATAGCGTTCTTTCTTGAACTCTACATAACTGAGTTGGTCAAAAGGTACTAAATGAATCGTGTTTTTGAATTCCTTGTCAGTAAACCGTTGCTTTTGATAATGAAAGGAAAGCGTGTCTCCTTCTATTTTGGTTTCTTCCCCCTTGGTCAAATGAATAGGCGACTGCAATGGAAATTCCGCACCTCTCGCAAACCAATCACATAAACTCGCCCAATTTTCCGGACCTTTGTCTCCAGAATAGCCCCATTCGACATCCATATTCTTTTTCAACTATACTTCCCCCTGCATCTCATATCATTTTTATTTTTCTTCTTTCTTTACAATCGTTGAGACGGTTTCTAAAAACGCCTCTTTTCCATAAAATTCCTGGTTCAATAGTTCCGGAAATATCTCTTTAAAGAAATACTGAACAGAAGGCCGATGTTCAAAGCTTTTAATCGTAGTCACTGCCTCAATGAACATCTCCTTATAAACTTTTTCCGGGTTATTTTTGATGATTTCATCAAAAGATTCATAAAGAAGGTCAACCTTATCTGAAATGGCTAATAGTTCTCCTTCTACGGTTTCATCTTTTCCTTCGAACAACCGACGGCGATAAACTTCTTGGAACTCAGCTGGAATCTCTTGGTTGATGAATTCGTCCGTCATCTTTTCTTCAACTGTTTGCAGCATCCCTCTTAACTCTTTGCTTGCGTATTTCACCGGCGTTTTGATATCACCAATAAAACGCTCTGTGTAGTCATGATTCAATGATTTTTCATAGAGCAGTTTCCAATCGATCGGTTGTCCATTCGCTTCTTCAATGTCTCCTAGAACTTGCGCAATAGATGCTACACGATACGAATGTGCTGCAACTGTATGCTCTGTATATTTAAAAAATCCAGGTGCCCTTGTGATCGTCTCTAAATTGTTCAATCCTAAAATAAATTCATTCAACCCCATAAAAGTTACCTCCCTTTGAGATTTCTTTTTCCGAATATCATATCATTAAATAACTGATATTCGCAACATTTCCGCTCTTTACCATTTTTGAAACAGCTCCCTTACCAAAAAATAGAGAAAATCTATATATAATAGAAAAAAGAGAAGAGATTATTCTCTTCTTTCTGCTAACCAGTCTTAGAAAAATGAATTTTAAAAAAATCAAAAACTGATCACGATAGAAGTTTCTTTTCATACCTGATGAAAAGATGCTTCTCGCAATCAGTTTTTGGATTTTTGCTATTCCAATTGATGATTCTGGAGACACAAATCGGATTTCTCTATCTTCATCAAGCGCGCTTAAATCTGCCAATTTTCAGGATCTTTTTTCCATTCTTTTAGCAGAGTTAATTCTTGCTCATCGATATAACGATCTTCTAAAGCTGCTTCAATCAATACAGAATAATTGGTCAACGTCATAAGAGGGATTTCGGCTTTTTCGAAATTTGCTTTTCCTTTTGGCAACTCATACGTAAAGATAGCCGCAACACCAAGGATATCCGCACCTTCTCTTTTTGCTGCTTCAGCTGCTTCCAAGACACTTCCGCCTGTAGAAATCAAATCCTCGATCACAACCATCTTCTGACCTTCAAATATACGTCCTTCGATTTGGTTACCTTTCCCATGATCTTTCGCCTTACTTCGAATATAGACCATTGGCAAATCCAGTATTTCCGCTACCCATGCGGCATGAGGGATTCCTGCTGTTGCAGTTCCAGCAATCACTTGTACTTCAGGGTAAGCTTCTTTGATTTTGCTTGCTAATCCTTTTGCGATCTCTTTTCGGACTTTTGGATAGCTCATCGTGATTCGGTTATCACAGTAAATTGGGCTTTTGATTCCACTTGCCCATGTAAAAGGATTACTTGGATTTAAAAATACTGCTTCAATTTCTAATAAGTCTTTTGCGATACTTTGTTCAACATTCATTTTAGGTTAGCTCCATTCTGTTTGAATCGTTTGATATGCTTTATAAGGATTAGTTGACTGAGTGATTGGTCGACCTATAACGATAAAAGTTGAGCCGATCTTTTTTGCCTGAGAAGGTGTGACTACTCTTGTCTGATCTCCTGCGACTGTTCCTTCTGGTCTTATACCCGGAGTTAAGCAAACAAATTCGTCTCCTGCCATTTCTTTGATCGCTTCTACTTCCCAAGCAGAAGAAACCACACCATCTAATCCTGCTTTTTTGGCACAGCTAGCATAATGGATCACACTTTTTTCTAAAGAAACTTCGATTAGTTGATCGGCATGCATTTCTTCTTCACTTGTAGAAGTAAGCTGAGTGATAGCTAGAAGTAGCGGACGTTTTCCACCTTCTGGAGTCCCCTCTTCTAATCCTCGCATTGCCGCCTCCATCATACGAATACCGCCAGCGGCATGAACACAGGTGAGATCAACACCAAGCTTTGCCAATCCCCGCATTGCTTTTTCGACCGTATTCGGAATATCGTGAAGTTTCAGATCTAAAAATACATTATGACCAGCCTCTTTTAGATAACGTACGATTTCAGGTCCTTCTTGGTAGAACAATTCCATTCCGATTTTCACAAACAATTTTTCTTCTTTCGGGAAAAATCGAAGAAAGTCTTCTACCTCTTGCCTAGTTGAAAAATCTAATGCAATAATTGGTCGTTGGTCTAGTTGATTCATCGTTCACGTTCCTCTCTCACTTCTTTGATTAATCTTTCCAGCGATTCGATGCCTAGTTCGCTCATTCGCACAGGGAGCTCTTTAATTAGTTTAGGACAGATATACGGATCGGTGAAATTCGCGGTCCCTATAGCTACAGCACTTGCTCCAGCCATAAACATCTCAAGAACATCATCCACTGTCTGCACGCCGCCCATCCCAATGATTGGAAGGCTGGATATACTTGCTACTTGGTGAATCAAACGAATAGCGACAGGCTTGATTGCTGGTCCGGAGAGTCCACCTGTTTGATTGGCTAAAATCGGTTTTCTTGTCTTAAGGTCAATCCGCATACCAAGAAGAGTATTGATCATCGTAAACCCATCTGCCCCTCCAGCTTCGATTGCCTGAGCGATTGGAACGATGTCTGTTACATTTGGGGACAATTTGACATAGACAGGAACAGAAGAAACTTTCTTTACTGCTTGTGTTAATTGAAAAGCAACATCAGAATCTGTTCCAAAAGCAATTCCGCCATGTTTGACATTTGGGCAAGAAATGTTCAGCTCGATTGCTTTCACATTTGGTGCTTCGCCAATTTTGCTACAAACTTCTACATAGTCTTCTTCACAAGCACCAGCAACATTTGCGATGATGGGTAACTCATTGTACTCCTCTAATTCTGGAAGAAGTTTATGCATAACAACGTCTAGACCAGGATTTTGCAAACCAATTGCATTCAACATGCCAGATGGTGTTTCCGCCACTCTTGGCGTGGGATTGCCAAAGCGGGCATTTGGAGTCGTTGCCTTGACCATGATCGATCCAAGCTGATTCAAATCATAGTATTTTCCGTATTCTTTGCCAAAACCGAAACAGCCGCTTGCCGGCATGATAGGATTTTTTAATTCTAGGCCAGGAAGTTTGACCGCTAAAGGATTCTCATTCATATAATTACCTCTCCTATTTTAAAAATCGGTCCTTCGTCACAAACTTTCACACTTTTTGTTCCTGTTTCATCTTCCGGCGTATGACAAACGCAAGCATAGCAAGCCCCTATCCCACATGCCATGCGGGATTCTAATGATAACTGGACATTTTGATGCGAAGAAAACAGCTGTTCCACTGTCTTCAATAACCCGTTTGAACCACATGCAAAAACAGCTGTAGGTTCCGTCTTCGTTCCTAACAATAAATTACCGACATTTCCGTGCATACCGTATGTTCCATCGTCAGTAGCGATTCTTGTTTCTCCTAGACGATTAAATTCTTTTTCATAATAAACGACTTCATGTGTGGCAAAACCTAAAAAATGCGTTGGCTTAATTCCTTTTTCGACTAACTGTTTTGATAACTCATATAGAGGAGGGACACCGATTCCTCCACCGATTATAAATACTTCGTCTCCTGTATGAAGATTGGACAAATCAAAACCATTGCCTAAAGGACCCATGACATCTAAATGGTCTCCGGCAGAAAGAGTAGAGAAGACTCTAGTCCCCTCACCTTCCACCCGATAAATGATACGGCAAGTATTTGTTTCGTGGTCGATATGATTCAAGCTAATCGGTCGGCGTAATAGCAAGTCTGCACGCGGCACGAGAATATGCAAGAACTGTCCTGGTTGCTGCATTTCTTTTACTAGATCACCTTTCAATGTCATTTCAAAAATCTTTGGTGCCAGCTGTTTTTGCTGAACGATTTCCATCATTTCTTGTTTCATCTGTCCCCTCCTGCAACGGTTTTTCGTCTTTTTGTCTTAACATGTGCTCGCCGTTAAATAGGGTTAGTTGAAAAAGCACGGGATTCCATCACTCGAACGATCGCATCTGCTGTGTCTAAAGAAGTAAACAATGGAATACCATGTTCAACTGCTTCTCTTCGGATGATGAAACCGTCTTTAGAAGCATTTCCCCGATCTTTATCAATCGTATTGACAACCACTTGTGTTTTACCATCTCTTATTAAGTCGACTACATTTTTTTCTGCTGCTTCCTCAGAAATTTTCGCTACTGTTTCAACGACCAGACCATTTTTTTCGAAATAAGCAGCTGTATGTTTCGTTCCTATCAGACTATAGCCAATTTCTGTAAAACGTTTAGCTAATTCTAGTGCTTCTTCTTTTGTTTCGTCCGCAATCGTAAATAATACGGCTCCATATTCAGGCAAGTGTAATCCAGAAGCTTCGAATGCCTTGTACAAAGCTTTGTCTAATTGTCTGTCAGATCCCATTACTTCTCCAGTCGATTTCATTTCAGGCCCTAAGTAAGTATCAACTTTCTGCAATTTCGTAAAAGAAAAGACAGGTGCTTTAACATGAACTTCTTTTGTTTCTGGATAAAGTCCGTTTTCATAACCAAGTGTCTTTAGTTTCTCTCCCAAAATAGCTTTCGTCGCAATTTGTGCCATTGGAATTCCTGTCACCTTACTTAAGAATGGAACAGTCCGACTTGCTCGAGGATTGACTTCGATCACATAAACCTCATTTTCATGGATGACAAACTGGATATTCATCATCCCGACACAATTCAAACCTAATGCTAAGCGGATCGTGTAATCTTCGATCGTTTTCTTGATCGATTCAGATAATGTTTGAGGTGGATACACAGCCATTGAATCCCCTGAATGGACACCAGCACGCTCAATATGCTCCATGATCCCTGGGATGAGTACTGTTTCACCGTCACAAATCGCATCCACTTCGCATTCACCGCCAAGCAAGTAACGGTCCACTAGTACTGGATGTTCTGGAGATGCTTTCACAGCATGTTCCATGTAATCTTCTAAATCTCGCTGGTTTTCAACGATTTCCATCGCACGTCCGCCTAATACATAGCTTGGACGAACAAGAACTGGATAACCAATTCTCGAAGCGATAACCACGGCTTCTTCTTTACTTGTAGCAGTATCCCCTAAAGGTTGAGGAATATCCAACTCTTTCAGCGCTTGCTCGAATAAATCACGATTTTCCGCACGATCCAAGTCTTCGATCGTTGTCCCTAAGATTTTTACACCAGCAGCAGTCAAAGGTTCGGCTAAGTTGATTGCTGTCTGACCACCAAATTGAACGATTACTCCTATCGGCTGTTCTAGCTCGATCACATTCATCACATCTTCGAAGGTCAATGGCTCAAAATATAATTTATCCGAAATAGAAAAGTCAGTCGAAACTGTTTCAGGATTGCTGTTCATGATGATTGCTTCGTATCCTGCCTGCTGGATTGCTTTGACAGAATGCACAGTCGCATAGTCAAATTCAACCCCTTGTCCGATACGGATAGGACCAGATCCCAGTACTAGAATTGAGGGCTTTTCTGATCGTGAACTTTCATTTTCATATTCATAGGAACTATAAAAATAAGGTGTTTTTGATTCGAATTCCGCTGCACAAGTGTCAACCATCTTATATACAGGAATCAAATCATTTTCTTTTCTCATCTGGCGAACGGCTTCTTCGTTTATTTCCCACAGCTCCGCCACTTTTTTGTCTGTAAAACCGTTTTGTTTCGCTGTTTTCAATATCTTGTCATCCAACGGCTGCTGTTTCAACTGCTGTTCGATTTCTACGATATGCAACAGTTTATCTAAAAAGAATAAATCGATTTTTGTCAAATCCGCTAATTCTTCTATGGTGTACCCTCTTCTAATAGCTTCAGCTACATAAAACAGGCGATCATCTTGTGCTCGAACCACTTTTTGGATTAGGTCATCGTCCGTGATGTCTGCCAACTCAGGAAGTTCGATATGGTGTGTACCGATTTCTAAAGAACGCACAGCTTTCAATAAAGACTCTTCGATATTCCGACCGATAGCCATCACTTCACCAGTTGCTTTCATCTGCGTGCCTAAAAGCCGTTCTCCGTTTTCAAACTTATCAAACGGCCAGCGAGGAATTTTAGCTACAACATAATCTAATGCAGGTTCAAATTCTGCAAAAGTCGTTCCTGTAACAGGATTTTTCATTTCGTCTAATGTTAATCCAAGCGCTATTTTAGCAGCTAGCTTAGCGATCGGATAGCCAGTCGCCTTACTTGCTAACGCAGATGAACGAGAAACACGCGGATTGACTTCAATCACATAATAATTAAAACTATGTGGATCAAGAGCGAGTTGGACATTACAGCCTCCCTCGATCTTAAGTGCTCGAATAATCGAAAGAGAAGCATCACGAAGCATTTGATATTCATGGTCAGACAATGTTTGACTAGGGGCAAATACGATAGAATCACCTGTATGGATACCCACCGGGTCAAAATTTTCCATATTGCAGACAACGATTGCATTATCAGCCGAATCTCTCATCACTTCATATTCAATTTCTTTAAAACCTGCAATACTTCGTTCAATCAAACATTGGGTAGCGGGGGAAAGACTTAATCCATTTTCTGATACGATACGTAATTCTTCTTCATTTTCACACATACCTCCACCAGTTCCGCCTAAAGTAAAGGCTGGACGAACGATGACAGGATAGCCGATTTTATTTGCAAAATCTACAGCTTCTTCTACTGTATTGACGATTTCAGACTCGGGGATTGGCTGATTCAATTCTTTCATCAACTGTTTGAATAGATCACGATCTTCTGCTTGATCGATCGCAGAAAGCTTTGTTCCTAGAAGTTCTATGTTCAATTCTTCTAAAATACCTGATGCTGCCAGCTCCATTGCCATATTGAGGCCTGTCTGTCCGCCTAAAGTTGGAAGGAGAGCATCTGGACGCTCTTTTCGAAGAATCCTTGATACAAATTCAAGTGTGATCGGTTCGATATATACTTGATCTGCCACTTCTTTATCCGTCATGATCGTCGCAGGATTAGAATTTACTAAAACCACTTCATATCCTTCTTCTTTTAAGGCAAGGCAGGCTTGTGTTCCTGCGTAGTCAAATTCTGCGGCTTGACCAATGATGATCGGACCAGATCCAATCACCATAATTTTCTTGATATCTGTACGTTTCGGCATCTGTTTACTGCTCCTTTCCTGCGTCCATCATTTCCATAAATTCATCAAATAAATGTAGTGCATCATGCGGACCAGGGGCAGCATCTGGATGAAACTGCACACTGAAAGCGGGATAATCTCTGTGTTTGACTCCTTCTACTGTTCCGTCATTTACTTCTACATGAGTTACGATGAGTTTTTCTGGATCAATCGTGGCTTCATCGACTGCATAGCCATGATTTTGAGAAGTAAAATCAATTCTTCCGGTCGCTACTTCTCGTACCGGGTGATTTAATCCTCGATGTCCGAATTTCATTTTATAGGTATCTGCACCGTTGGCTAAAGCAAATAACTGGTGACCGAGACAAATACCAAAAATCGGTACTTTTCCTTGGATTTTTTTGATCATTTCGATTGCTTCTGGCACATCTTTTGGATCACCAGGTCCATTCGTCAGCATGACTCCGTCTGGTGATAGCGCTAAAATCGTCTCGGCATCTGTGTTATAGGGAAGTACTGTGAGGTTACAGTTTCTTTTACTCAATTCTCGTAAAATACTATGTTTCAAGCCGAAGTCAATGACAATGACTTTCCGACCTGTTCCTGGACTTGGATAAGGTTTGTTAGTTGAGACTTGCTGCACTTGATTGGTTGCTAGAACGGTTGCTTTCAGCTGATCAAATGCATGTTCGAAGGAATCTCCAGCATCAACGATACTAGCTTTCATCGTTCCGACTTCACGGATTTTGCGAGTAAGGGCGCGCGTATCGATACCTGATATTCCAGGAATTCCTTTTTGTTTCAAAAATGAATCTAGCGTCATTTGGTTTCGCCAGTTTGAAGCTACACGTGCATGTTCTTTTACTACTACTCCTTTGCATGTTGGAGAAATCGATTCATAATCATCTCTATTTACCCCATAATTACCCACCATAGGATAGGTAAATGTAATGATTTGACCGTTAAAACTTTGATCAGTGATAGTTTCTTGATAACCAGTCATACTTGTTGTAAAAACGATTTCTCCGAAGACACTAGCATCTGCACCAAAAGCCTTTCCTTCGAAAACTGTTCCATCTTCTAATATAAGCAAACGTTCCATACTTTTATTCTCCCTTCTGCCACACAAGTTTTCCGTTGACAAAAGTCATTTGTGTTTCGCCTTTTACTTTCCAGCCGATAAAAGGTGTATTCTCCCCTTTTGATAAAAAGTCTTCTTTATCGATCGTGCAAGTTTGTGTAATATCAAAAACTGCTACATCAGCGGGGGCACCAACCGTTAGCGTTCCTGCATTCAAACCAAAAATCTCAGCCGGTTTAACTGCCAACCAATTGATCACTTGTTCCAACGTGAATCGACCAGTTTCTACAAAATGAGTATAGATCAGTTGAAACGCTGTTTCGCTTCCTACGATACCAAATGGTGATTTCATGAAACTTTGGCTTTTTTCTTCTAATCCATGGGGGGCATGGTCTGTAGCGATGCAATCGATCGTACCGTCAAGCAAGCCTTCGATCAAAGCTTCTCTGTCCTCCCGTCCTCTTAGCGGCGGGTTCATTTTCCAAAAGCCGAAATCTTCGGGAATATCTTCGTCGATCAAAATAAGATGATGGGGTGAAACTTCTGCTGTTACGTGGATTCCTGCTTTTTTTGCGTCTCTGATTACACGGACACTTTCTTTAGTAGAAACATGGCAAACATGGTAATGAACACCAGTTGCTTCAGCTAGCAACAGATCTCTAGCAATTTGAGAAGACTCGGTTACGCTTAAGATCCCGGGAAGACCAAGTTCTTCTGCCTTCTTGCCAGCGTGCATAACGCCGCCAAATAATAAAGATTCATCTTCTGTATGGGCTACTAGGGCTTTATTGTTTTTTGCAGCTTCTTTCATAGCCAGATACATCGTCCCAGCTGTTTGGACACCTACACCGTCATTTGTGAAAGCAAAAGCACCTTCTTCAATCAGTGCTTCTTGATCAACTAATTTCTCACTTCGCAGATTTTCTGTGATTGGCGCATACTGCAATACCTTCACAACTGCATCTTTTCTAATGATGTCATATACTTGTCTCAGCTTTTCTGCCGTATCAGGTACAGGATTTAAATTCGGCATCGCGCATACAGTAGTGAAACCGCCACGAGCAGCTGAGCGAGTCCCAGCTTCGATCGTCTCCTTGTATGTAAATCCTGGCTCTCTCAAATGAACATGGACGTCCACTAAACCAGGTGTGATCAATTGTCCCTTTGCATCAAACACTTCATCAAATTCGGCTTCTGAGAATCCTGTACCGATTGCTTTGATTCGCCCATCTTCTATCCAAATTTCTGCTGGTGTCGTCATATTTTTTCGTGTATTGATCTGACCGTTTTTAATGAGTGTTTTCATTTTTTCATCCTCCTATAATTACGCTTTTCCATTTAGCACTGCTTCTAAGATTGCCATTCTGACGAATACTCCATTGCTCATTTGCTGAACGATCCGCGACTGTAATCCTTCCACTAATGAATCAGCTAATTCTACATCACGGTTAACTGGTGCTGGGTGCATAATGATTGCATGTTTTTGCAACTTCTTCGCACGCTCAACTGTTAACCCATGTTCCTGATGGTAGCCTTCTTTTGAGAAACTTTCTTTTCCATCATGGCGTTCGTGTTGCACCCGAAGCATCATCATGACATCAACTTGATCTAGTAGTTCATCCAATGGCATATAATGTCCGTACACTTCGAATTCATCGTCGTACCATTCTCTAGGACCTGAGAAGAATACTTGTGCGCCTAGACGTTTTAACATCTGCATATTGGATTTAGCTACGCGAGAGTGAGTGATATCACCTACGATGGCAACTTTCAGACCTTCAAAATGACCAAATTCTTCATAAATGGTCATCAAATCAAGCAAGCATTGGGTTGGATGCTGTCCGCTTCCGTCTCCTCCATTGATAATCGAACACTGGATTGTTTTACTTTGTATCAGTTCGTCATAATAGTTCTCATCACCATGACGGATAACCGCTACGTCTACGCCTAATGCTGACATCGTCAGTACTGTATCGTATAGTGTTTCCCCTTTTTGGACAGAGCTTGTGCTTGCTTCAAATTCAATCACTTCTAGCCCTAGTTTTTTCTCCGCTACATCGAAGCTTTTATGTGTGCGAGTACTATTTTCGAAAAAGAGGTTTGTAGCAAAGTACTGGCGCTTTTGCGGAGTCCAATTAGCACCTTGCTTGAATTCCTGCCCTCTGCGGATCAAGCCCATAACTTCTTGATCAGTAAGTGCCTCAACGGTCAATAAATGCTTTAAGCTGATACGTTCTGATTTGATGATCATAATGTTTCCTCCTTAGTTTTCTTCGCTTCGTGAAGTTTCTGGTAAGATAAGATTTAAAATGATGCCAAGTACAGTTGCTAATGCCATTGCCGACAATGTAAATGTGCCTACTTCAAAGACGAGTCCGCCAATTCCTACTACTAAGATAACTGAAGCAATCAACAGATTTTTCTTTTTATCAAAATCGATTTTGTTCTCGATTAAAATCTTCATTCCACTTGCGGCAATTACTCCAAATAAGATAAAACTGATTCCTGAGATGACTGGTCCAGGGATACTTAAAATCAAAGCGCTTAATTTTCCTACGAATCCTAAAATGACTGCAAATACTGCAGCTCCACCGATCACAAACACGCTATGGACACGTGTGATAGCCAGAACACCAATGTTTTCACCGTAACTTGTTACAGGAGGACCTCCGACAAAGGCTGCCACGATTTGTGCTAATCCATCACCTGTCAACGTCTTATGAAGACCCGGTTCTTCAAAGAAATTACGTTTAGTTAGTTTATTCAATACCATAAGATGGCCGATATGCTCTGTCATCGTCACAAAAGCGATGGGTGCCATTGTTGTGATTGCTCCAAGATATAGCTTTGGTTCATATTGTACAAAGGGAATCTCAAAGTTAGGAACAGCAAACCAGGCAGCGTCTACGATTGGCTTAGTATCCACGATTCCAAACAGCAAGGCTACGATGTATCCGCTAATAATACCTAGTAAAATCGGAATCAATCCGAGAAAACCTCTTAGCCACATGTTGAAGAAAATTGTTAATCCTAATGTGATCAGCGCTACAGCAATATACTTGAAATCATACGTGCCCTGATTATACATAGCATTTGTTGCTGCATTTGCCGCAAGTCCCAACCCGATAACCATGATGACTGGACCGACGACGATTGGAGGCAAGATTTTATCCAGCCATGCTGAACCGATCTTTTTGATGATCAGCGCAACAATCAAATAGACTAATCCAGTTGTGACTGCTCCTTGTGCAATCGCTGGATAACCATCTGTTTTCATCAAAAGCTGCATCGCTGCAATGAAAGCGAAGCTGCTTCCTAAGTACGCAGGTATCTTTCCTTTAGTAGTAAATAAGTACACCAATGTACCTAGTCCTGAACTGACTAGCGCAATACCTGGATCGATACCTACTAAGATGGGGACTAACACGGTTGCTCCGAACATCGTGAACAAGTGTTGTAAACTTAATCCTACCCAATGTCCTGGGGTTGGGCGATCGTGGATATCTAACACCACGTCATCATTATGAAATCCTTTTTTCTCCGACATGTTTCTCTCTCCTCTAATCTTCCTCTTTCAAAATCATGATGCGATCTTGTCCATCAAGCTCTTGCATCTCTACTAAAATCTCTTCCGCCCGAGATGTTGGAATGTTCTTCCCAACATAATCTGCACGGATTGGCAATTCTCGATGCCCACGATCGACCAGGACTGCTAATGAAATTTTTCTTGGTCTGCCAAAATCCATTACTGCGTCCATTGCTGCTCGAATCGTTCGTCCTGTATACAAAACATCATCAATCAAAATAACTTCTTTTCCTTCTAAGGAAACTGGGATGTCAGAAGAATGAAGTTCCGGTTCTTCTGGATTTTCTTTTTTGTCATCTCGGTATAAAGTGATATCCAGTTCTCCTACAGGAATATCGATATCTTCTAGCTGCTTCAGGCGTTCGGCAATTCTTGATGCAATGTAGATTCCTCGTGTTTTGATACCTACCAATACGATATCTTGGATACTATGGTTTCTCTCGATAATCTCATAAGTAATTCGAGTCAATGCTCGCTTCATGGTTACCTGATCTACTACTTCTTTTGCTTGCATTTTCATTCCCCCTACTTTTTTGCATAAAAAAACTCCTGCCCTAAGAGGACAGGAGGAATGTTTAGACTGAGCGTATACTGATACACTGATAGCTATACTATGTCAATGAGCAATCTACTTATGGCGCACCATACGTATCCTTGCTCCCACCCTTCTTAGCCTCACGGGACTAAACTTAAAGGAATTCTATTAAGTTTTATGCTTTCGTTGTTAATTACTATACCGTTATCTAAATTAAAATGCAATGTTTTTTCTTAATTTTTCTAAAGTTTTTTCAAAAACTTCTGGAAGAGGTGCTTCAAAGATCATCTTTTCGTTTGTAGTCGGGTGCGTAAAACCTAACATTTGCGCATGGAGAAACTGACCATTGCCTTTCAAAGTTTTCTTCGGTCCGTATACTGGATCTCCAGCTAACGGATAACCGATATACTTCATATGCACACGGATCTGGTGTGTTCTTCCGGTTTCTAGTTTTAATTCAACCAGAGTAAATCCTTCGAAACGTTCCAATACAGTAAAATGTGTGACAGCCGACTTCCCATCTTCTCTTATCGCCTGCATTTTCCGGTTTTCCTTCGAACGGCCGATTGGCGCATTGATGGTTCCTTTTTCGTGAGGAATCTCTCCATGGACTAAAGCAACATATTTGCGCAAAGAGGTCTTATCTTTTAATTGCTGAGCTAATGATTCGTGTGCCTGGTCATTTTTGGCAACCATTAGCAGTCCGGAAGTATCTTTGTCGATTCGGTGAACAATACCTGGACGAATAACGCCGTTGATCGTAGAAAGATCCTTGATATGGTACATCAGCGCATTGACCATTGTGCCATGCGTATGACCTGCTGAAGGATGAACGACCATTCCTTGAGGTTTGTTTATCACCGCTACATCTTCATCTTCGTAAACGATCGTCAACGGGATATTTTCTGGGACCACATCTAATGTTTCTGGTTCGGGGATCAAGACAGTAATCTCGTCTCCTTGTTTTACTTTGTAATTTGCTTTGACTGGCTGTCCATTGACAGAAACCGCTCCATTTTTCAGCCACAGCTGAATTTGCGAACGACTGTAATCGGTGAATAAATTAGTCAATACTTTATCGATCCTACCAGATTCATGGTGAATCGTCGTTTTAAGTTCTGTCATTTTTTTCTTTGATCCTTTTCATCTAAAATAATATAAATTAACATACAAATCACTCCACATACAAGTGTCACATCTGCTACGTTAAAAATCGGAAAGCTCATAAAATCTGTCTGGAACATATCTACTACATAGCCAAGACGAATACGGTCGATAAAATTGCCAATCGCACCAGCTAGAATCAAACTCAATCCAATCATGAACCAGCGATTACCTTTTTCACGATTTTTAATCATCAATGTGAGAATCACAACGACTGCAATGAGTGTCACTATAGTAAAGAACCACATCTTCCCTTCTAGCATACTCCATGCGGCTCCAGTGTTTCGAATATGATTCAGTGACAAAATACCTGGTATAAGATTTTTCGTCTCTCCAAGCGCTAGATTATCAGTGATCCACCATTTGACCAACTGATCCACTCCTACTAGCAAAGCGCTGAATATCCAATAAATAATTAACAAAAAATCAATCCTTTTCTATTTGTTTATAAATATCACGAGGTCGTACGATCCCGAGCAGATTACCATCGGGATTCCCATCTTTAGTGATAAGTACGGCTTCCAAAGTCCCTTGCTCACGAAACATCGCTTCAACCTCGTAAATATGTGTTTTAGCTGGAACAAAATGATAATTTGTGTACTTTCCGTTTTGGATGATCAAATCCAACGCTCGTTTATTTGTTAAATCAACCGGACCTTTTTGGCTTTCTTTTGCTAGCCAAAACCCGATATTACGTAAAGTAATCAATGCTACAAATTTTCCTTTATTGTATAACGGAAATTGTGAATACCTTTTTTCTGCTACTATCTTTAACAGTTCAAGTAACGGAAGATCTTGTTCAAAACCTGTTACACGTTTTGCAAATCGAGGCAGCACGGTTTCAGGCTGAATCAGTTCTTGTTCGATCAGCTGGATTCGCTTGACTGTCCAATCATTTGGCTCTGCAATGACAAAATCGACTGCGATCCGATCATGGACGATCGCATTCCTTAACTGAGCAAGCTGTAAAAGATCATCTTCGTATTTTCTGATCATTAATTGTTTTCTTTGAGCTAGGCGTCTGACAAGTTCGGTAAATCCCATATTTCGTGCATTTCCCATCTCGTCTCTCATCCATTTTTCGATTCGATTGAAACTGATTAAAAAAAGATCAGAGTTTGCCATAATTTTCCTCCTTGATCAAATATGCCCGGTTTTTTATATAGAAAAAGAACGCAATCAACACAATAACTGCAAAAAAACTGAAAAATAAATTTTGTAGGAAAACGGCCCCCAACCCAGTTGCTAGAAATAAAAACGGATAGATTTGAAGAATCAAGTAATTCATTGTGATCACATAAGCAGGCTTTGCTTCTTTCACTGTATAAACGGGGCTTTTTAGCCAATAAAAGGTGACCTGCATCGTAAAGGGCACTTCCAGATCAAGCGTTATCTTTTGTTCATGACTGAGAACACTGCGTTTTTCATTGTTGATTCTTAGCTGAATCGAGCTACCCATACCGTAAAAACCGGTTTTTCTTATAAATGTCGTTTTCATCATACCCTCCTATTATGCTTTAGTATAGCTCAAAATACAATAAAGAAAAAGAATGATCCTAGTGTAAACAAAATTAATTCCCTATCGTCTAAAAAAAGAAGCTGTAGTCAAAATACAGCTCCTTCGATGGTAGATTATAATCAAGCTTAAAACAATCCCAACACTTCTCCGTCATTTGTCACGTCCATATTCAATGCAGCAGGTTTTTTAGGCAAACCAGGCATCGTCATAACATCTCCAGTCAAGGCTACTAAAAATCCTGCCCCTAATTTTGGGATGATTTCGCGGATCGTGATGGTGAAATCTTCCGGTGCACCTAGCAGTGAAGGATCATCAGAAAATGAATACTGTGTTTTTGCCATACAAATCGGCAGTTTGTCCCATCCATTCTTCGTAAACTCTTCTATTTGTTTTTGCGCTTTTTTGCTGAAAACAACACCATTTCCTCCGTAAATTTTCTTGACGATTGTTTCTGTCTTTTCTTGTATCGTTTCTTCTAGGCGGTATAATGGCTTGTAATTAGCTTCTTTTCTATCAATCAATCGTACTACAGCTTTTGCTAAATCAACGCCGCCTTCTGCTCCATCTGCCCATACACTCGCTCTCTTGGCAAGAATCCCCTGATTTTCACACAAGTGCTCCAACAGTGTGAGTTCATTGTCTGTATCTGTTACGAATTCATTGATTGCGACGATCACAGGTAGCTGATATTGTTCCATATTACGTATATGGCGCTTTAAATTTGCAAAACCTACTTTCAAAGCATCAAGATTCTCATTTTTAAGTTCATCTTTTTTCATTCCGCCATGCATTTTCAATGCACGGACAGTGGCGACAATCACCACAGCATCCGGCGCTTTTTTCAAGTTAGGTACTTTGATATCTAAAAATTTCTCTCCGCCAAGATCTGCACCAAATCCTGCCTCTGTGACAACGTAATCTGCTAATCTCAATGCTGTCTTGGTAGCTAAAATACTATTGCAGCCATGAGCGATATTGGCAAACGGTCCCCCGTGGACAAAAGCTGGTGTTCCGTAAATTGTTTGTACAAGATTCGGCTTGATTGCATCTTTCAGCAGTAATGCCAGAGCGCCTTCTGCTTTCAAGTCTCCAGCAGTCACAGGCTGACGGTCAAATGTATAGCCGACAACGATCCTTGCAAGACGAGCCTTTAAATCTTCAAGGTCTGCCGCAAGACACAAGATAGCCATGATTTCGCTGGCAACTGTGATATCAAACCCATCTTCTCTTGGAACACCTTGGATTGGCCCACCCAAGCCAACAATTACTTTACGCAGTTCACGATCATTGAGATCGACTACCCGTTTCCAAATCACTCGGCGGGCATCGATGTTCAATTCATTTCCTTGATGAATATGATTATCTAAAAGAGCAGATAATGCATTATTAGCTGTTGTGATAGCATGCATGTCACCAGTAAAATGCAAGTTGATATCTTCCATAGGCAATACCTGTGCATATCCTCCGCCTGCAGCACCACCTTTGATTCCCATCACAGGACCAAGTGAGGGTTCTCGCAATGCAATAACAGATTTTTTATTGATTTTATTGAGCGCGTCTCCTAACCCTACAGTGATCGTTGACTTTCCTTCGCCAGCTGGTGTTGGATTGATGGAAGTAACTAAGATCAAATGCCCCTCAGCGTTATCCTTTGATCGATTGATTCCAGAAAAATTGATTTTCGCCTTATATTTCCCATACAGTTCCAAATCGTCTTCCTTAAGATCTAATTTACTAGCCACTTCAACAATCGGTTCTAGCTCTGTTTCTTGTGAAATTTGCAGATCATTCTTCATTTGATTACCCCTTTTCACGAACTTTATTCAACAAAATATCTTCTTTGTTAAGATATGCCAATTATACCTTTTTTTATTCAGAAAAAAAACATAAAATTACAGGTTTTTAATTTATTTGACGTACTTATAAATACTCTTTATAATGAAGGCTATGATCAGACTTTAGAAAGGTCGTGAGTGCTTTGACCACAGGAATTGTAAAATGGTTTGACAACAAAAAAGGATACGGCTTTATCAGTTATGATGACACAGAAGAAATTTTTGTACATTTTACTGCGATTGAAGAAGAGGGATTCAAAACTTTGGAAGAAAATCAAGTGGTCGAATTTGAGATCATCGAAGGGAATCGAGGAACACAAGCTGCCCATGTCAAGAAAGGCAACGTTCAGACTACCGATACTAGTATGCATGAATAGATAAACAAATAGAGTGAGACGCTAAACGGGATGAACCGTACGTCTCACTCTTTTCTTTTCCTGTAAAAATTCGTTTTTTTAGGTTCTGATTTTTAAAATTAGCTTTTTCTTTTTTTCGTATAAGGATAAGGAATTGATTCTGATTTGGGTCCGTTTTTTTCAAAATGATCAAAAAGGACTACTTGATCTTTTTTTCGCATCATGAAAACAGATGGGGCTTTCTCATCTTGCAACATCATTTGCACCCCAGTATTAGTTGGCGTCAAAGATCGAATCTGTCCGACAGATATTTCTCGGTCTTTCCAAAAAGCAGCATAACGTATAATCACAGAGTTTGATTTTAAAATAAAAGAACGCCGCAAACCTAGAAATAGAAAAACAAGAAAAATACCTAAAACAAAATTGCTTTTCCAATAAGGACCTGTGTTTTCTAAAGAAAGAATCAGACTAAAAAACAGAATGATCAAGGTCAATGACCAATAGATGATCGTATGTGCCAGTTCAGGCTGCCATCGAATATTTTTTTTCATTCTCTAACCTCTCACCGATTCAGTAATGATATAATCTTACCATAACATTAGTTTGAACAAAAAGGAGAATCTCTTTTTATGTTAAAAGTATACATTGATGCCTCTACAAAAGGCAACCCTGGTCCTAGTGGAGGTGGAATCTTGATTGTCTATCAAGGTAAACAAGAACAGCTATCTATCCCGCTTTCTATAGGGACAAACCATCAAGCAGAGTTCGAAGTCTTTTTAAAAACTTTAGAATTTCTAAAGAAAAACGACTTACAGAATGAAACGATTTTCTGTTTTTCAGACAGCAAAACACTAGTTTCTACGGTCGACAAAAACGCAACGAAGAACGAGCTCTTCCTTCCCTACCTTCAAAGAATCCAAGAACTTCTATCCGAATTTTCTTTATTGATCCTGCAATGGTTGCCCGAAAACAAAAATAAAGGAGCAGATAATCTTGCACGTCAGGCTCTCCATAAACAATTAAAAGAAAAAAAGACTCTTTAAATTAAAAACTTTAAGGAGTCTTTTTATAGTTTCTCATTTAATATAAAAGATAATTGTGATCAAACGTAATTTCCAATTGGTAATCTCCGATTTTTTCTTCTATTTGACTACGTAAGATTCTTTCTAGTTCTGTATCAACAAACTGGAATTTCTCAGGGACCACTACATCAAATTGCAGCGTTTTTCCTTGATGAATTACTCTAAAATCATGAATATTAAGCCCTGTACCTGTTTCAAGAAGAATTTGCTTTAACTGCCGCAAGATATTATAGTATTTTTCGTTATCAACAGGCATTGGATCCAAGTGACAGACAAGTTCCACATCCAAAGACTTTTTAAAGTCTTTTTCTATCAGATCAATAATCTTATGAGCCACATTCAAATTCATTGATTCATCTACTTCGATGTGGACTGATGCAAAGCGTTTATTGGGTCCATAGTTATGCACCAATAAATCATGATAGCCAAGTATATCATCGCAAGCATTTAAATGCTCTTCCATTTCTTCAATCTCTGCTGGCGTTGGGCGACTTCCTAATAGTTCGTATACAAAATTTCGAAGCATCGTCAATCCACTATAAAGGATATATAATGCTAAAGCAAAACCTATATATCCATCAATACGCCATCCAGTTACCCATTCGATTGCTGCTGAAAGCAATACAGCCAGTGTAGTAAAGACATCATTATAACTATCTGTTGCTGTAGCTCTCAATGTTTCAGAATCAATGGATTGCGCAATAACCTGATACATTTTGCCTTGTGCAAATTTCAAAAAGATGGAAATGATTAGGACAAAAAAGACGATGGGTGTTAAAGAGACATTTTCTGGATGGATGATTTTTTCAGCAGAAGACTCTAAAAATTGAAATCCTACATAAGTAATGATGATCGAAACAAATAACCCACTGATATATTCGAAGCGTTCGTGTCCATAAGGATGTTCCTGATCTGCTGGCTTTGCAGCAATTTTAAATCCGATCAAAGTCAATATGGATGAAGCAGTATCTGATAGACTGTTCACTGCATCAGCCATAATGGAGACACTTCCTGAAAAAAGCCCGATCATTAGCTTAGAGACAAACAAGATCAGATTCGTAACCAATCCTAAGATACCCGCTAGTACTCCTTTTTTTGTCCGCTGTTGCGGTATTTGTTTCTTTTTTTCTTCTTGTTTCTTAGCCAAGTTTTTTACCCCTTCTAGTTTGCTTGTTGCTCAGGTAAAAAGATGGAGAGGACGATTGTTTTCCTCTCCTCTCTTCCTTTTTCTATCTATCGTGCGTCCTATTACTATTAAAAGATGGTCATTATTCTGGTTTCAACGGTGTTGCTGCAAATAACGCTTTTGCTAGTAATGGTGTTATGATTCCCGCACCTATTGCTTCTGGTATCCCATTGATTGCTGCAACCCCTGCTAAGGTTTTAAATAAAAGAGCAGAGTCTACACCATAGGCATCTGCCGTTGCACCTGTATAAAATAATCCCATGAATCCTAACACTAAGACTGTATTGACCAATGAACCCAGTACCCCTGCAAAGGCTGAGCTGATCGTTATTGATTTATTTTTTTGATAAATCCAGTGGAAAACCAAGCCTGCTACTAAGCCAACAAGTACTCTGGGAACTACCGAGATAATCGGATTCGTGAACACTAATGTATCAAATGGCGTTGTTGGCATGGCATAGGCACGAACAATTGTAGCGATTCCCCAAAACAAGCCAATCACCATGCCATCTTTTGGGCCTAATACTACTGCAGCAATAATTACTGTGATATGGATAATTGTTAAACTAATGAATCCTAATGGAATAAACCCCAGCCAAGGAACCATCGCTTGTACGATGATGATTGCTAACAAGATCGCACGTAAGACTAGTCGAAAGGTCTTATTTCTACTATTCATTTTTTCACCCCTTTTTATTTATACTAATCGTAAAAATTTCTGTCACTTTCGTCAACTAAAGACCATCCGAATCCGACCATTTGATTAGATGCGCCATCCAATTGAAAAAAGTATGAGGGCAAGACTTGTTTGTCTTCGCCCCCATAATCATGTTTCGTTCAATGTTTGAACTTTTGTTTTTCTGTCAAACGTAAACGCCCTATTGTTGCGCAACCCATTCTTTCGCAGCTTTAAGTGCATCTGGAATACCAGCAGGATTTTTCCCGCCAGCTTGTGCCATGTCTGGACGTCCACCACCGCCACCGCCTACTTTCGGTGCGATTGCTT
>OENY01000090.1_pt1 | contig 37848 bp, 30 predicted proteins | sample 1539391 | NCBI WGS metagenome assembly OENY01 (sample SAMN03777356, study PRJEB22549) | human gut metagenome | biome: gut; feature: infant; material: feces | host: Homo sapiens | collected 2013-11-24 | reverse complement strand
GACATATCCCTAATCCTCTCAAAAACGAGTAGGAACAAAACCCAGGACAGTTCAGTCCCCCCATTCCGAGGATTTATTCAAAAATATGGTTATTTCGAAATTAAGGCTAAAGCTGCTTTAGGTGGAGGAGTTCATTCCGCATGGTGGATGACGGGTGTAAATCAAGATCAGCCCGAGGGAAAAAATGCGAAATCTAGGGAGACAGGAGAAATAGATATTTTCGAAATACTAGGTCGAAATGGTGCTACTACTGCCCAGACGGCAATACATCCATGGGGAGACTGGCCGAATCTATGGTCTTACACGTCCCGTTTTGACGATGGTAAAACTAATCTTGCCGAAAGCTTTCACGTGTATGGTTTTGAATGGGATGAAAATTTTATAAAAGTTTATATGGATGGCAAGCAAGTCTTAGCTAAGAAAGCGTCGCCAAATTATCCCATGATGACTTACTTGGGTGTGTATGAGAAACAGGATGCTTCTTCTTGGACTGGACCGTTTGATAATAGCGTGCCATATCCGAAGACCTTCGAAATTGATTACTTTCGTGCATACCAGAGAATTCCAAAGTCACTGCCTGAAAAATATAAATTATGTGATGGTGTCGTACGAGGTAAATCTATTTGTGCCAAAGAAGAAACTGTGCGTTGGGTTGGACTGGATCGGAATGATGTAACCCTTCCTCATGTATACGCCCCTACAGATGGAGAATACTGGCTAAATTTGCAATATCGAAGTGAAGAACACAGAGATTTATCAGTTGATGTTAATGGGCATCCGGTCGCTGAACTAACAAATCTAGCTAGCGGTAGTTTCAGCGGAAGACCTGCTTCCGTTGAGTTTCTGACGCATCTAAAAGCGGGTTGGAATTCTGTCCGATTCTATAACAAGCAAGATTACGCTCCCGATTTGACGCAACTCACGGTACTACGCAAGCGATAGAGTGAGTTTTAGGATCTCCTGTCAAAGTGAAATCCTCCTGACGGCTTATGTTGGTTGGAAATCCAAAGAGCCTATGGCTTATAGCTGTGCAAACTGTAAATGACGTCATCAACCTATGCCTATGTGTGCAGTTCAACAGGGTATTACTTTGACCAGGTAGCCGCGGTTCCGTAAAATACTAAATGTTGTGTGTCCTGGAACAATCCGAGCACGGGTGTTCTACCTGGGGCTTTGGCAAAAACAGGACGCTAGACGGAAAGAAATACGAAGTCGGGTGAAGACACTACGGCGGCGTCCGCAACATTTTTAGGCAGTTCCTGCCATTCTGTTGCCGCGCCCTCAAAGTTCTCGCCCCCAAAGAAGAAACGAAGGCTTAAGCCCGTGCGAACTTATAATCCGAAAGCCGGTGACACCCAGGACAAGAAATGGTATGTCATCGACGCTGAAGACGTCGTTCTCGGACGACTGGCGGCCGTAGCCGCCAAGCTGCTGCGTGGCAAGCATAAGCCGACCTACACTCCCAACGAGGATATGGGCGATCACGTAATTATCGTGAATGCCGCCAAGGTCGGACTTACCGGCAACAAACGTCAGCAGAAACGCGCCTACCGTCACTCCGGATATCCGGGTGGCTTGAAATCTGTAACCTACGGTGACTTGCTAGCTAAGAAACCGGAAGTTGCGGTAGAAAGAGCGGTGCGCGGCATGGTTCCCCACACTCGGTTGGGACGTGCCCAGATGAAGAAGCTGCATGTATTCGCGGGTGCAGAACACAACCACGCGGCGCAGCAGCCAGAACCTTACGAAATTAAGAAAATCGCCCAGTAGCCCTGAGCCAAAACCCTGAGGAGAATTGTGGCTGATACCACCGAAAACGAAGAGCTGTTGGAGGAGAATGCCCCCAGCTCTTACACCACGGAAACCCAGTCGGAGTCGACCGGCTCCGGACAGTCCGTGACCGCTCCCGGCATTGGGCTGGGACGCCGTAAAAGCGCAGTTGCGCGTGTCCGGTTGGTGCCGGGCAGCGGCGAATGGAAGATTAACGGCCGGACTTTGGAGAACTATTTCCCGAACAAGCTGCACCAGCAGCTAGTGCGGGCTCCGTTTACCCTGCTAGATCTCGAGGGACGTTTTGACGTTATTGCTCGAGTCTCTGGGGGCGGCACCTCCGGTCAAGCCGGAGCGGTGCGCCTCGGCATTGCCCGCGCACTAAATGAAATCGATCGGGAAGCGAACCGTCCTGCCCTAAAGAAGGCAGGATTCCTAACCCGCGATTCACGCGCTGTTGAGCGCAAGAAGCCCGGCCTCAAGAAGGCACGTAAGGCTTCGCAATACTCCAAGCGCTAAGCTTTCACGCTTATATATTTTGCCCGGTAAAGGCGGTTTATTCCGTCCTTACCGGGCAAAAATATATCAAAATAATGCGGTGCGATCGTAAGGCAGAGATTGATATAAAAGCGAATATTACTTGCTATTGTTTGCAAAACTCTATACATTAGCCTTCTTCTGGTGTTAATCTGAACTCGAGAATAGGAAGGAAGAAATATGGCGAATACAGCAGCTGTTTATGCTCGCATAGACCCAGAGCTTAAAGCAGAAGTAGACGACATTCTTTCACGCCTAGGGGTCACGCCCTCTTCGGTGGTACAAATGCTCTACAGTCAGATCAAACTAACTAGAAGTATTCCGTTCGGGATAAAACTTCCTGCAAAAGCGCCTCTTTCGCTGGCGGAACTCACTACTGAGCAGCTAAATGCCGAGTTGCAGAAAGGTTACGATTCCCTTCTCGCGGGAAAATCCTATTCCGCAGAGCAAGTAGATGAACTCTTAAGTAAAGAGTACGGAATCTAATGGCTAACTATCTGATCATTTATTCAGATGAGGCTCTGCAAGATTTAAGAGAAATCTTTGAGTACATTGCTGGAGAGCTGCGGGAACCGGTGATAGCGGCTGCTCAAGTAAACCGGATTCGCGAGCAGGTACGTAGTCTTGGACATTTCCCTGCTCGCAATAAAAAGGTCGCCTGGGAGCCCTGGCGCAGTATCGGAATGCGACAGATGCCGGTCGATAATTTCATTGCCTTTTATACCATCGACGATACCCAACCCGCAGTTCAGATTGTTCGTGTCTTCTACGGTAAACGAGATATTCAGAGCTATATTCGACAGCCGTCCGGATGACTTAGATCTTGCGGAGGTAGACGTTTTCTAGGCGGTGCTGGGCGTCTTTACGCAAGATCAACGTTGCCCGCCCTCGGGTGGGACGAATCTGTTGCTCCAGGTTGGGCAGGTTTATAGAGGTCCAAATATCGAGGGCGATCTGGCGCGCCACCGAATCGGAAATGCCGGAATAAACCTGGAAATATGAGTTGGGATCAGAGAAGGCCGATTCCTTTAACGACAAGAAACGCTCCACAAACCACCGTTCAATATCCCGGGTGCGGGCATCAACATAAATCGAAAAATCAAAAAAATCACTGACTGCCAGGGATTTGTGATCATATAACCCGCTGCGTCCATCATCTTGATCCAGCTTTTTCTCCAGGTTAGGCAGATCTTGATGTCCCCGGTAAAACCAAGCGGGCTGCAGCACGTTGATCCCTTCTAGGATCAAAATATCGGGGCTGGCAACAGTCACGTATTTATCCGGCACCACATCATAGGTTACGTGCGAATATACCGGCGCTTTCACCTCCGGCTCCCCAGCTTTTACCTGGGTAACAAAATTCAGGAGGGCGCGGCGGTTATAGGACTCGGGGAATCCTTTCCGGGCTACTAGCCCCCGCCGCTCCAACTCTGCGTTCGGATACAAAAATCCATCGGTCGTTACTAAAGCGACCCGCGAGGTTTCCGGCCAGCGGCTAAGCAGGTTTTGCAGAATCCGGGAAGTGGTGGATTTCCCGACAGCCACGGAACCAGCAACCCCAATAATGAAAGGGATTTTTCGCTTCCGGGGCCGCCCGAAGAATTCTTGCTGATCGCGTCCCAGGGCGCGAGAATGTAAAACCCGGTAACGCAGCAGCGCTGACAGGGGGCGATATACTGCGTCCGCCTCCTCCAAATCAATCGGATCACCCAACGCTGCCAGGGAACGCAAATCGGCCTCGGTCAGCGGCATCGGGGTTTTAGCGGCGAGGGCGCGCCAAGCGTCCCGATCAAATTGTTCATAAATGGATTTTGCTGGCATAACTATTAGGCTCCGCTAGGTTGGATCCGCTGAAAACTTGCGTCGATTCGGTGTTTCCTGCCTCCCGCCAGTGCCCCCAGGGAAAGCCCTGACGAGACGCAGAACATCAAACTTACAAAGACAGGCGCTCTTTTACCACCCCAGCTAGGTGCTCACAAACCGCATCGGCTTGTTCTTGGGTAGCGGCCTCTACCATTACCCGCACCAGCGGTTCGGTTCCCGAGGCACGGAGCACTACCCGCCCGGTATCGCCCAGCTCTTCCTCGGCTTTAGCGATTTCTGCCCGCAACCCGGCATCATCGGTGCGGGTCTTGTCCACGTTCGGTACGTTAATCAGGGTCTGCGGTAAGCGTTTTACGAACTCGCAAATCTTCTCTAAAGGTTGACCAGCGTCTTTAACTGCCCGGGCGATGCATAGCGCGGTCAGAATCCCATCCCCAGTGGTGGCGTGGTTACCGTTAATCACGTGACCAGATTGTTCCCCGCCCAGGACGAATCCTTGCTCGCGCATTTTTTCGAGGACGTAACGGTCACCAACAGCGGTCTGTACGGTGTTGATGCCTTTTTCTTTCATCGCCAAAATCAGCCCCAGATTCGACATAATCGTGATCACTAGGGTGTTTCCGGTTAGCTCGCCTTTTTCCTTGAAGTAGGCGGCTAACATTCCCATGATTTTGTCGCCATCGACCAGGTTTCCTTGGGAGTCAACTGCCAGGCAGCGGTCGGCGTCACCATCGAAAGCCACCCCGAAGTCACATCCGGCAGCTACCACTTGGCTCTGTAACTGTTCGGGGTGGGTAGAACCGCAATTGTCGTTAATATTGCGTCCATCAGGGGAGGCGTTGATTACTACGGTGTCGATTCCTGCCTCTTGTAGTGCCTCGGGACCTAGATGGGAAGCCGCACCATTGGCGCAATCCACGGCTACACGCAGGCCAGAAAGATCCCCCACTGCCCGCACCAAGTGTTTAATATAAAGCTTTTCGGCGCTTTCCCGCTCTTCTTCAATCTCTCCGACCTTATCGCCGGTGGGGCGGTCAGTATCCTCACCCAGCAGCTGTTCGATCTGATCCTCGATTGCGTCAGGGAGTTTATAGCCGCCGCGGGCAAAAAATTTAATCCCGTTATCTGGCATCGGGTTGTGAGAGGCAGAAATCATGACTCCCAAGTCGACGTCAGCTTTCGCGGTCAGGTAGGCGACGCAAGGAGTGGTTACGACTCCGATGCGGTTAACGTCCACGCCCTCGGAAGCTAGACCCGCAGAGATCGCGTGGTCCAGAAAATCGCCGGACATGCGAGTGTCCCGGGCAACGATTGCCCGCAATTTTTTGCCCTTCGGCGCATCTTTGCGTACCTGTTTTGCAGCGGCTCGTCCCAGTTCCAAAGCCAATTCTGGGGTTAAATCTCTATTTGCTAGGCCGCGCACTCCGTCGGTCCCAAAAAGTCTGCCCATTTTACCTGTCTTTCAACTAGCAGAATCTGACTTTCTCAGCCTACCCCACCAAGCCGGGATGGTTTTGTCAAGCAAGCAACTGTCGGCGATAATTCGTATTTACACTGCTTAGGCGCGCGAGATAGCAATGAGGAACAACTCGTGAAAAAATCTATCTCATGTGTGGAATCTTAGGAATGGTAGGGCGAGAGCCCACTAAAGATGCAGAAGAAGTGATTATGGGGGGTCTGTCCCGCCTGGAGTATCGCGGATATGACTCCGCGGGGATTGGACTAGCTACCCCCGGTGGTATCGAGATTCGTAAAAAGAGCGGAAAGCTCGCGAATTTGCGGGCAGATTTGCAGGAAAATCCCCTGCCGGAGGCTTTCGCGGGGATTGGGCACACTCGCTGGGCTACTCACGGCGGACCGACAGATATTAATGCCCATCCCCATGCTTCTTCCGACGGGCAACTCGCGGTAGTACATAACGGCATTATCGAAAACGCCGATAACTTGCGCCGCGTCCTCGAAAATCAGGGTTTCAGTTTCGTTTCTGAAACCGATACGGAAGTAATCGCGAATCTGCTGGCAGCATCCTATTTAGCTGACGAGGGCGCGGGTACGTCTCTCGGGGAGGGCGCAGCTGAGGTACCTGCTCCGGTGCTGGATAAAGCCCAAGTTTCCGCGGAGGTCGCTGGCGGGGCGCACTTGGCGGCGGCGCGGCTATCAAGGGCGCTACTAAAGACTATGGCACAGCTGAAAGGGACTTTTACGATTTTGGCGATTCACCGGGATGCCCCCGGCATGGTGGTTGCCGCACGGCGCTCCTCGCCACTGGTTATCGGGGTAGGCGAAGACTGCAACTACCTCGGTTCGGACGTTTTAGCTTTCGCCGATCACACCAAAGACTGCCTAGAAATTGGGCAAGACGAACTGGTGATGGTGACCGCCAAACAGGTGCGGGTAGCCGACAGTGCCGGCAAAGAGGTTACTCCCAAGCAATTCACCGTGGATTTTTCAGTAGACCGCACTTCTAAGGGCGGGTGGGGTACTTTCATGGAAAAAGAAATCCATGAACAACCTCAGGCAGTTACTGCCACTTTGCAGGATCGAACCGATGCGCAAGGCTACCTGACGCTGGATGAGCTGCGTATCAGTCAAGACGTGTTGCGGCAAGTAAACAAAATGGTGATTATTGCTTGCGGCACTTCCGCCTATGCTGGACAGGTTGCCCGCTATGCGATTGAGCATTGGTGCCGGATTCCGGTAGAGGTCGAGCTGGCCAGCGAGTTCCGTTACCGTGACCCGGTTGTTGACCAGCGCACCTTAGTGGTGGCGATCAGCCAGTCCGGGGAAACCATGGACACCATTATGGCGGTGCGGCACGCGCGCGAACAGGGCGCGAAAGTGCTGGCGATCGTGAACACCCCCGGCTCTACGATTCCTCGCGAATCCGATGCGGTGCTGCTAACCCATGCCGGCCCAGAAATTGCGGTAGCTTCCACGAAAGCATTCACTGCTCAAATCACTGCCTGCTACCTGCTGGGGCTGTATTTAGCGCAGGTACGCGGCAATAAATATATTGATGAAATCGCGGATTACCTGGAAAAACTGGCGGCAGTGCCCCACAAGATGCAAACCCTGCTCAATCAAATAGAACCGGTAGTAGAGGTCGCTAAACGCTATGGCAGCGAGCTTAAATCCACGATTTTCTTAGGGCGGCATGTGGGCTATCCGGTAGCCATGGAGGGAGCGCTAAAACTAAAAGAAATCGCTTATGTACATGCGGAAGGCTTCGCCGCCGGAGAGCTCAAACACGGCCCCATCGCCCTAATCGAGCCGGGACAGTTCGTGTTTGTGGTAGTGCCTACCCCGCGCCGTCCCGAGCTGCACCAAAAAGTGCTTTCTAATCTGCAGGAAGTACGCGCTCGCGGCGCGATAACCTTGGTAGTAGCGGAAGAGGGCGACGATAAAGTCGACAAATACGCTGACCATATTTTCCGGGTTCCCAGCACCCCCACCCTCTATCTGCCTTTGCTAACGGTGATTCCGCTGCAAGTATTTGCCTGTGAAGTAGCCAAGAGCAAGGGCTACGACGTAGATCAACCGCGCAACCTAGCCAAATCGGTGACCGTGGAATAGTCAGCAGGAAGGAAATCTGGCGGCATGATTGAGGCATTCGAGAAACAGACAGTAAGGGAAGCTGAAGCCAAAGTAGTAGCCGAGCATCCACAAGGATCACTGATGAAAAAGGCGGCTGGCGAAGTCAGTGATACTACTGTCGAATTTCTACTTGCCCGCGGTGCCAAACTTGAGGAGACCCGGATTCTGGGTTTAGTTGGCGGCGGCGATAACGGTGGGGATTGTCTCTATGCTCTGTCCTATCTGGCGAAACTGGGATACTCCTGCCTCGCGTTACTGCTGACAGACAAGCCGCATGAAAAAGCACTGGCAGCGGCAGAAAAAGCGGAAGTAACTATCGAGCGGGTGGATTTAGCGGGCAGTAGCCGCCAGATTGCGCGCCTTACTTCCCGCCGCGCCCGCGCCGCCCAGGTATGGATTGATGGCCTAGTAGGAACCGGGGTAAACGGTAAACTACGCGAACCCTTAGCGCAGGTAGCGCAGGAATTGAATCGCCTGTATGAAACTCGGCGTTTAAAAGTGCTGCGGGTGGCGATCGATATTCCCTCCGGGATTTTCACCGATGACGGGCGCCTGCCCGGTCCTTTCCTGGCAGCTGACGTGACCGTAACTATGGGAGGACGCAAATCCTCCTGCCTGCTTCCTCCGGCCGCCTATCAATTCGGGCAAGTCCGGCTGGTAGATCTGGGTTTGCAAATGAAAGAGGCGCGGCTAGCCCGCCTGGAGGCAAGTGACGTGGGAGCTTTGTGGCCGGTGCCTGGCGCCGAAGACCATAAATATACTCGCGGGGTAGTACAGGTAGTTGCCGGTTCTTCCGCCTTCCCCCTGACCGGGGTGATGTGTGTAGAGGGCGCGGGCAGAGCCGGTGCCGGGATGGTGCGCTATGTGGGGCCCGAGGATGCGGCCTTCGCAATATTGTCTCGTTTCCCGCAGGCAGTTTCCGGTGCCGGCAAGCATCAATGCCTGCTGGCAGGGCCAGGTATTGACCCTAAAGATTCTGCCCGAGTACGCGAAGCGATTAACCAAGCGGTACAGGCTGCTACCAGCGGAATTCCCCTGGTGCTGGACGCGGGCGCTATTGATTTTTATCCCCAAATTGTGGCGCAAGTTCCCGGGGGGCAGCTTAGTCACCGTGCGGTGCTTACCCCGCACGCGGGGGAGGCGGCGCGTCTACTTTCTACCCTTGGAGCCGGAGGAGGGCGTGGCGGGGTTACTCGCGCCGAGGTGGAGGCCTCTCCGGCTGCCTGGGCGCAGTTCTTAGCGGATAAAACCAGGGCAACCGTATTGCTTAAAGGGGCAGTAACTGTGATTGCCAGCCCCGAAGAAACTATGTTTAGCCAGGCCGGGGCGCCTTTTTGGACGGGCACTGCCGGTTCAGGTGATGTACTTGCGGGCATCACCGCGGCAGTATTAGCCCAATACCAAGCCCGCGCAGAGCAATCGGGGCGCCGCCTGACTCCTTCTCAAATGTCAGCCGCGGTTGCCTCGGCTGCCTGGGTACATGCCATGGCAGCCCGCAAAGCGGCGGGACTTCCGTTTACCGGTGACGATCCGTCCGGCGGGGCGTCTTTGGGGGCACCGATAGTGGCTACCGATATTGCCCGCCAGGTTCCCCGGGCTATCGCCTATGCTTTGAGCCAAGCCTAGAGCGGTATAGTCATGGTCATGGATACTGATTTTCCGGCGCGCGCGATTATTGACCTGTCTGCACTGGAAAAAAATCTGCAACAGCTGCGCAAATGTGACCCGAATGTGCAGGCAATGGCGATTGTAAAAGCCAATGCTTACGGGCATGGAGGCGCGCAGATTGCGCTTGCCGCCCTTAAGTTCGGGATCAAATGGTTTGGGGTGGCGCAGCTCGCGGAAGCAATGCAATTGCGCAAGGCACTGAAAGATTTTCCGCAACCCCGCATTTTTACTTGGATTTTTAGTCCCGATGCGGATTTGGAAGCCGCGATTAAAGCGGAGCTGGATATTGCGGTTTCTAACCCTGAAACCCTACTGCGCGTGGCCAGTGCCGCCCGGGCTGCGGGTAAGAAAGCCCGCATTCACCTGGCGGTGGATACCGGGATGGGACGCGAGGGGGCACTGCCTGAAAAGCTCGCTCCATTACTTTCGGCGGCAGCGCTCGCCAGTGAAGAAGGCACCGTAGCAGTTAGCGGGATCTGGTCGCATTTAGCGCGCGGAGACGAAGCAGGAGCGGGAGAAGAAGCAACTGCGCGCCAGCTGGCTACCTTCCAGCAGGCGTGCGAACTTGCTTTCCAACGCGGTTTTACGCAGCTAGTTCATCACCTCTCGGCTTCTTCGGGACTGCTGTGGCATCCGCAGGCACATTTTGACCTGGCGCGCTATGGGATCGCCATGTACGGCCTCACCCCGAATCCGGAACGTGCCACTACTGCCAGCTTGCAGCTCACCCCGATTATGCGTTTAGAGGCCGATTTGATCAGCGTCAAGAAACTGCCTGCCGGGCATCCGGTTTCCTATGGGGGAACTTGGGTGGCGCCCCAGGATACCTATATCGGGATTGTGCCGTTGGGATATGCGGATGGAATTGACCGCCATGCCTCGGGAAAAATCTGGGTCGCCGCCAACGGACAGAAATACCCACAGGTAGGCCGGATTTGTATGGATCAATTCATGGTGGATTTAGGTAGCGGCGAGGAGGGCAAACCGCCGCTGGCAGCCGGCGCGACGGTGCGGGTGTGGGGAGATGGCTCCCAAGGGGAACCCACCGCCGATGATTGGGCGAAGGCCGCCGAAACCATAAACTATACGATTGTTACTGGTCTTAATCCTCGGGTGCCGCGAGTCTATATCTAGGAGGAAACATGTCCTTTACTATCACCGTTAATTCTTCCGCGCAGACGCGCGCCGCGGGAGAGCAATTAGCCAAACACCTCCGGCGTGGTGATTTAGTGATGCTCTCCGGAGGGCTAGGAGCCGGTAAAACTACTTTTACTCAGGGGATCGGTTCTGGATTGCAGGTAAAAGGGCGGGTTTCTTCCCCCACTTTTATTGTGGCGCGGGTACACCCGTCTCTGGTGGGAGGGCCGGATCTGATTCATGCCGACGCCTATCGGATCAAAGATTTAACCGATCTAGAAACCCTCGATTTGGACTCCACTTTGGATCAGGCGATTACCGTCATCGAATGGGGAGAAGGCAAAACCGAACAGCTGTCGGCTGATCGCCTGGAGATCGAGATTCACCGAGAACACGGAGGGATCGCTACCAGCAGTGATGGGGTAGTAGATCTGGCGGAAATGGATGATGGGAAACGGACAATCACTATCCGCCCGCTGGGGAAGCGCTGGGAAGGAACGGACTGGGAGCAGGTTTTTTCCGCGTTTGAGGACGGACAAGAAAAGTAGGTAATAATATGCGGATTTTATGTATTGATACTTCGCTGGGTGCTTCGGTTGCCCTGTGGGATAGTGAAGCCAAGACCCCGGTGTTAGCTAGTCGCTCTAGCCAAGATTCCCGGTCTCATGCTGAGCATCTTTCCGAACTGGTAAGTGAGGTAGTGCAAGAAGCTTGCGGGTGCGCCCTCGCGAAAGCCGGTATTGAGGCGGTGGCAGTAGGACGTGGCCCGGCTCCTTTTACCGGATTGCGTTCCGGGTTGGTTACTGCCCGCACGATTGGTTTTGTGCTGGGAGTTCCGGTGATTGGGATTAGTTCCCTAGATGCCCTGGCACGCGCAGTATTAGATCTGGTTCCGCCCACGCAGGAAGTCTTTGTGGCTACCGATGCGCGCCGTAAAGAGGTTTATTGCGCCCAGTATCGCGCGGACGGCCCCGATGATGTTTGCTGCCTGTGGGGACCGGAAGTGGGCAGACCCGCTACTTTCGCTAACCGAGCGGCGACTCCCGAGCTGATTGTGGCAGGAGCAGGCGCGAGGCTTTATCCCCAAGACTTGGCGTTAAATCCCGGGCTCCCTACCGAGGTAGAGGCGGCAGTCCTCGGCCGGATCGCGCAGGTACGCTTGGCTGGGAAGTCAGCTGATGAGTTACTCGATACGGTATCTCCCCTGTATTTGCGCCGCCCGGACGTGCAGCCTCCAAATAAGGGAAAATAGGGGTTTTGTGAGTAGCTGCGTTTCTTTAAGTCTCGAGGACGTGCCCGCGCTGCTCGCCCTGGAGAAAGCCTGTTTTGGGGGAGAGGCTTTTACTGACACGCAACTGCGGCAAATGTTATCGGCCCGTTACGGGCTAGCCATGGGGATTTGGGAGGACTCACTGTTGGTGGGGGCAGCTCTCCTGGAAGTGTTAGTTCCCGAATCTGAGTTACATTCCCTGGCAGTGTTGCCCGGAAAGCGTCGCCGCGGACTGGGAGCCGCCCTCTTAAAATCTGCTCTCAGCGCTGCCCGCAAACGGGGAGCAACTGAAATGTTTTTGGAAGTGCGTCGCTCTAACCAGGCTGCGATCGCACTTTATGAACGCGCCGGTTTTGCGGCCTTGAGTGTGCGCCGCGGATATTATTCCCATCCCCGCGAGGATGCGTTGGTAATGCGTAAGCGCTTAGCGAGCCCGTCTCCCGGGCCTGTCGGTGCGGAAATAACCTCCCCTTAAGCACCAGGGAAATGTATTTAACAACTTCAAGCTTTCTCAATTGTTTAAAAATTCCCTGCTTCTATTTTTTTCTTGCTGGAAATCCCCACCTGGTTTTTCCTTCCTCACCCCGTCGCTTATTCCCCGATCTTTGCAGGTAAACCCGGAATAGGGTGCTATTTCTTATTTGGTTTTTTCGCTGCTTTTTCTCTATCTAGCCCCAAATTCCTAAGTCTTAGAAAACCGGTGGGTTAGCCTGTGAATCGTGGCCAATACAAAAGAAATTCAGAAGAGGCGAAGCTGGAACACCCTGGTCTTCGCGAAACAGTGCATGGCTGTTACCGGCATATTTTTTGTACTGTTTGTGTTAATGCATTCCTACGGCAACCTGAAGATCCTGGCGGGGCCTGATGCCTACAACGGCTATGCCCACCATCTACGGGTCTTCGGTGCCCCTATCCTGCCTTATGAAGGTCTGCTTTGGATTCTGCGCGTACTGCTACTTGCTTGCGTCGTTATCCATATGATCTGTGCCTTCTACCTCTGGCATCGCGCCAGCAAGGGACGAGGCTCTCAGAAGTACGTAGTCAAACAGAACGTGGTTAACAACTACGCGACCCGAACCGTACGTGTCGGATCCGTATTGTTAGTGCTGTTTATCTTCTTCCATATCTTCCATTTCACCACGAAGTGGGTACAGATTGGCGCAGCTGATGCATACAGCTCTGCCACCTGCAAGGTAGACGGGGAAATGATTCCGGTAGCACCGTGGAACATGATGGTAACCACGTTCTCGCCAGCTAACTGGTGGACGCTGATCATTTACCTGGGTGCGGTAGCGATTGTGGCGCTGCACGTGGGGCACGGCGTATGGTCCGCCCTGCAAACTATGGGTTGGATCCGGGAAAACACGCATAAAGCGACCGTTTATATTTCCGGGATCGTGGGGCTATTGCTGTTCGCCATGTTCGCCATCCCACCGCTGTATCTGGTAATCACCAACCCCGCTCCGGTGGCGTGTTAGTTAGGGAAGGATGCGTAAGATGACTGAACAACAAAACCTAGTCGACGGTCTGTACACCGTTGGCGAACCGATTGCTGACCAGAAGGCACCGCTCGAGGTGCCGATTGAAAAATGCTGGAAGCAGCGCCAGTTCAATGCGGCGCTGGTTAACCCGGCTAACCGTCGTAAAATCAAAGTGATCGTGGTAGGCACCGGCCTGGCAGGGGGCGCCGCTGCTGCTTCGCTAGGCGAAATGGGCTACCACGTCGATGCTTTCTTCTACCAGGATTCTGCTCGTCGGGCGCACTCGATTGCGGCTCAGGGCGGGATCAACGCGGCGAAGAATTATCGCAACGACAACGACTCTGACTATCGCCTGTTCTATGACACAGTGAAGGGCGGAGACTACCGCGCTCGGGAAACTAACGTTTACCGGCTGGCGGAAGTATCTGCCAATATTATTGACCAGTGTGTAGCGCAGGGAGTACCTTTTGCCCGCGAATACGGCGGCCTGCTAGATAACCGCTCATTCGGTGGGGTGCAAGTTTCCCGTACTTTCTATGCGCGGGGTCAGACGGGTCAGCAGCTACTGATCGGCGCCTATCAGGCGCTGCAGCGTCAGGTCAACGCGGGCACCGTGGTATCTCACTCCCGTCACGAAATGGTAGAACTTATCGTTTCGGACGGTCGGGCGCGCGGGATTGTGGCTCGCGATATGGAAACTGGTGAACTGGAAACTTTCACTGCCTCGATTGTCATTTTGGCGACCGGTGGTTATGGGAATGTTTTCTTCTTGTCCACCAACGCTATGGGGTGTAACGGTACTGCTGCTTGGCGGGCTCACCGTAAGGGTGCCTATTTTGCTAACCCTTGCTACACCCAGATCCACCCGACCTGTATTCCGCAGCATGGTGATCAGCAATCTAAACTCACTTTGATGAGTGAATCCTTGCGTAACGATGGACGTATTTGGGTTCCCAAGAAGAAAGAGGATTGCAAGAAAGACCCGCGGGAAATCCCGGAAGAAGATCGTGACTACTACTTAGAGCGTATCTATCCCTCTTTCGGTAACTTGGTTCCTCGCGATATTGCGTCGCGGCAAGCCAAGAATATGTGCGATGAGGGTCGCGGGGTAGGTCCGGAGATTGACGGCGTTGCTCGCGGCGTTTACTTGGATTTCGCGGATGCGATTGAACGTATGGGCAAGGAAGCGGTTTCTGCCAAGTACGGCAACCTATTCGATATGTATAAGCGGATTACCGATGACGATCCTTATGAGGTTCCGATGCGGATTTACCCGGCGGTGCACTACACCATGGGTGGGGTTTGGGTTGACTATGACCTAGAGACCACTATCCCGGGGCTGTATGTGGGCGGGGAAGCTAACTTCTCTGATCACGGTGCTAACCGTCTGGGTGCCTCTGCTTTGATGCAGGGTCTCTCTGATGGTTATTTCGTGTTGCCGAATACGGTAAATGACTACCTGGCTCATACCTTGGATTGGCAGGATTTGCCGCAAGACCATCCTGATGTTTTGGCTGCGAAAGCCCAGGCGCAAGAGCGCATTGACCGCTTGATGGCGATTGAGGGTACTCGTTCGGTGGACTCTATCCACAAGGAACTTGGCCACATTATGTGGGAGTACTGCGGGATGTCCCGTACCCGTGAGGGGCTGCAGAAAGCTATCGGCTTGATTCGGAACCTGCGTAACGAGTTCTGGACCAATGTACGGATCCCGGGCAAGAAGAGCGGCGAGATGAACCAGTCGCTAGAACGCGCCGGTCGCTTGGCTGACTTCCTAGAGCTAGGCGAGCTGATGTGTATCGATGCGCTGCATCGTGAAGAATCCTGCGGCGGCCACTTCCGGGAAGAACACCAAACTCCGGAAGGAGAGGCTATGCGTGACGATGAAAACTTCATGTATGTAGCCGCTTGGGAATGGAAAGGTGAGAATCAGCCCCCTGTCCTGCACAAGGAGGATCTGATTTACAACAATATCGAGGTCAAGACAAGGAGCTACAAGTGAACATCACTTTGCGAATCTGGCGTCAGGCTGGCCCAGACGCCGAGGGAGCTATCCACGAATATCAGCTCCACGGAGTTAGCGAGGATTCCTCTTTCCTGGAAATGCTGGACATCCTCAACGAGGATCTATTTGCCCGCGGGGAAGAGCCGGTCGCCTTTGACTCGGACTGCCGCGAGGGAATTTGCGGTATGTGTGGCCTGGTGATTAACGGGGTTCCGCATGGAAACCATTCCCCGGATCCGAAGGATAACGCCACCACCTGCCAGCTGCATATGCGTTCCTTCAAGGATGGGGACACTATTACCATTGAGCCTTGGCGCTCTAAGGCATTCCCGATCATTAAGGATCTGGTGGTTAACCGCAACGCTTTGGATCGTATTATTCAGGCGGGCGGATACATTTCGGTTAATACCGGCGCCGCTCCGGATGCACATGCCACCCCGGTTCCCAAGAAGGATGCGGATCGGGCTTTCGAGGCCGCGGCCTGTATTGGTTGTGGAGCGTGCGTGGCTGCCTGCCCGAACGGTTCGGCGATGCTATTTACCGCTGCGAAAGTGACTCACCTGGGTCTTTTGCCGCAAGGTAAACCGGAGAATCTCCGGCGGGTTACTCAGATGCTTAACCGGATGGGTGCTGAAGGATTCGGTGGATGCACCAACTTTGGTGAATGCTCGGCGGTATGCCCCAAGCAGGTTCCGCTGGACTTTATCGCGGTGCTAAACCGGCAGCTCGGCAAAGCTGTTCTATCTGGAGTTTAAATCTGCAGCTAACAGTTAAATAGCCGTTCTTTTGCATGGCCAAGGCGGGCTCGGAGAATAGTCTCCGAGCCCGCCTTCCATATGTGCGGTGCCTACTGGGGTATAAATTAAAGCAATCTTCTTTTCGGTTGGCTTTGCGCAGGAGCGCAAATCTATACCCTTCACATCTTCTGGGCTGACGCTTATCTTGCTGTTTGCTGTGAGGTCTGATGCTGCCCTCTGTTTGTCATTATCTGGTGTGATGATTCTTAAAGCTTCGGCTGTTTAAGAAAATTAAAGTCCAGCTACTGCGGTTGTTTTCTGGGACAACCAGCAGTGTTTCTTTATCGCGGTCTTTAAAATGGTAAATGGATAGTTGTATTATAAAATTATTAAGAAGATTTCTGTCAAAAGTCGTGGGGCATCCTATCTGTCGGATTCAGGTAGTTTTTGCTGGTTCTCCACTTAACAAGCCTAACTTCTGGGGGAATAATGACCAAGGTTAACACTTCCACAGGGATCAGCTGGTCTCTGAGGTTTCAGAAAACATTTGGTGCAATTTTAGCGGCTGTGGCGCTGGTAATCGTATGTTTGCCGGCGTTTACGGCCAGCACTGCGAAGGCGGATGACCCGGTTTATTCCCCCGGGGAAAAGCTGGGGGAAAAGCACGCTGTGAGCGGGAGGGTCTTCCTCGATCGCGCCGGTAGTCGCTCATACATGGAGCCAGCTGATAAACAGGGTGCTTCCGATGGCGACTTAGGTCTTGGCGGAGCGAAGGTTTACGCACAATGGACTGATTACAACAATCGAAGGCAAAAAGGTGCCTTGTCGCCGGTCTACTATACCCAGGCTCGCTCTGACGGCACCTACGTTATCCAGCTGCCAGATTGGACAGATTCTTTTGGTACGGTTCACAAATGGGAGGCTACGGCGGGTCAGACCCTGCGGATTTGGGCAGATAATCCCGATCCCAGCAAGTACACACTTGCCTTTGTCGAAGGCGATTCAATCTTTGGTGGTCAGGGGGATCGCTATCGCGGTACTTGGAACGGAGTTATTGGGTTTAATCTTGCTGAAAACTACAATATCGCTTTCCAAGAGCGCCCTCAGTTTGATCAGATGTTCCCGGCTGAAAACACCTGGAAGCAGAGTAGTCGCGAAGGGGGCGGTGGCGACGTTATCGGTTTGGTCTGGTATGAAGAGCGGGAATCGTTAGGGAATGCCGAAGCCGTTCCAACTTTTAAGGCTAGCTATGGTGAAGTGAAAGTTCCCGGGGTTAAGGTAGTTGGCACTTATGTTCAAGATGAAGTAGCCCGCCGCTTCGACCAGTGGAAAAAAGACCATAAGAACTATAAGCGTGACGAGTTCAAGGTAGCGCAACGTGAGATTATGAAAGCCTATGAGGCTGAAACTGGTAAATCCGCGATCGCTGAAACCATATATGACACTACAGATGCAAACGGTAAATATCATCTGCAGTTCCAGGGTCTGTGGGGAAATAGCTACAATGCCAAAGGAATTATGAATGCCGGTTCCTGGGGAGAGTTGGTTCCCGAGGGTACAAAGGCTTCTTGGGCAGCGGGCAACCTACGCAGTCGCCACGTAAACACTGAATATATGTATGTGGCACCGGTACTCCCGGACGGTGTTGGTGGTGCTCTCAACAACTTCCGTGACAATATGTACCAAAGCGGCACCAACTGGTTTCCTAACGCGTCAACTGGTTCGATTTCAAACGTCGAGAACGTGAATTTCGCTCTCCGGATAGAGGGACGTGACTTCCATATTGAAACCTATGACCAGACGACAAATCCGGCAAAACCGGGCGATACCGCTCCTACCAAGGCTACTGGTTTCGTTCCAAGTAACACCTATGACATTGTTTGGACTGATGGTGACGGTAATGAGGTAAAGACTTGTACAACCAAGGCATCTAACCTCGGCGTTGTGGAGTCCTGTGACTTCACTGTTCCGGCTGATCTTGCCAAGGGTGAGATTTATACCGCGTCCATCTACCCTGGTGGTTTCGACCAGCCAGTACGTGACCGGGCGATGGCAAAAGATAGCTTCGCTGCCAAGATTACCCCTGAATATAAAACCACGACCATAGATTTGGATGACACAGCCACGGTAGCGGCACCTATTAACAAGGAGAACAGCACTACACCTCCTGCAGATACGACTTATGCCGCTGCTGCTGCCAGCGACGTTCCTGCCTCCCTGCTTGAGGGAGTTGATCAAGCCAAAGTGGCAGTTGGTGCTCAGCCCTGGGCAAAGGTTAACTCCGATGGCACCATTTCTCTGAGTCCGACGAATGGTAGCGTGACCCCAGGCAGCTACCTAATTCCGGTCAAGATGACTTACGGACAAGGGAAAGATGCCTACGAGCGGGTAATTCTGGCTCCGGTTACCGTCCAAGACCCGAATGTGGATGGTGATGGTGATGGTGTTTCCGACGATAAAGACAAGTGCGCCGGAACCCCTAAAGGGGCAAAGGTAGGCAACGACGGCTGTTCGCTTGCACCTACTGTGGGTAAGGTTCCAGGTATTACTGGTCAGGTTAATAAGGAAATCACTCCGGTGAATGTTCCGGTTGATAATCCTGGTAAAGCTAAGTTGACTGCTTGTAGTGCTGAGGGTTTGCCGGCTGGTTTGGCTATTGCTTTGAATGAGCAAAAAGATGGTTGCGTGATTTCTGGTACTCCTAGTGAGGAGGCCAAGGATAAAGAGGTGACTGTTAAAGTCAGTTTCGAGCCGGTTGATAAGACTGATCAGCATAAGGGCGGAGAGGTTACCGGCACTGCTACAGCGACTATTAGCGTTGAAGCCGATGGCGATAATGATACTGTTCCTGATTCGAAGGATAAGTGTGCTGGTACTCCTGCGGGTGCTCAGGTTGATGCTAATGGTTGTTCGGTGAAGCCGACGGCTGGTGATCCGGTTGCTATTAGTGGGCAGAAGGGTAAGGAGATTGCCGAGGTAGTGGTGGTTCCGGTTGATAATCCGGGTATGGCTACTGTTACTTGTAGTTCTGATTCTTTGCCAGCTGGTTTGAGTGTTAAGTACTCTGCGGAGAAGAAGGCTTGTGTTGTTAGTGGTACTCCTAGTGAGGAAGTTAAGGACAAAGCGGTTACTGTTAATGTGAATTATGATCCGCAAGATGGCGATGACACTAGCAATCCTGCTGGTAGTGTCCCGGTGAATACGACTGCTACTATTACTGATCCTAGTAAGGACTCTGATGGTGATGGTGTCCCGGACGCTTCTGATAAGTGTGCTGGTACTCCGGCAGGCGCGAAGCCTGATGCTAATGGTTGTGCGGTAGTTCCGGTTGTTGGTGATTTCAAGGTTACGGGGATGGTTGGTAAGGCTATTTCTCCTGTGAGTGTGAAGGTTACTAATGATGGTAAGGCTAGTGATTTGTCTTGCGTAGCTGATGAGCTGACGGCTGTTGGTTTGACTGTTAAGTTTGATGCGGCCTCATCTGCTTGCGTTATTAGTGGTACTCCTACGAAGAGTATTGATAAGCAAGTGGATTTAACTGTTGGCTTTAAGCATCCTGATGGGACAAAAGATGCTGGCACGGTTAAGAAGAGCGGTAGTGTCTATGTGGCTAAGGATGATGATGGTGACGGGGTTGCTGATCCGAAGGATCCCGCTAATCCGGTTGCTGGCGAGGACAAGTGTCCTGGCACTCCTAAAGACGCAAAGATAGACAACGATGGCTGCTCGGTACCGCCAACGGTAGGTAAGATTGCCCTGATCGTAGGTGAAAAGGATAGCCCGATTACCTCGGTTACCGTTCCGGTAGATAACCCCGGAAAGAGCAAACTTACTGCTTGCAAAGCCGAAGGACTGCCAGCAGGGCTAAGCATTGCCCTTAACAAAGAGGGGACAGCTTGCGTAATCAGTGGCACCCCCACCGAGATAGTTGATCCTGGTAAGGATGTGAACGTCACGGTCAGCTTTGAACCGGTAGATAAATCTGCCGACCACCCTGGTGGCGATATTCAAGGTAAGACCAGCGTAACTATCAAAGACAACCTGTCTGATGCTGATCGCTACAACCCGGCATACCCGGCAGTAACTGGGAAACCAGGCGAAAGCGTTAAAGCCTCACAAACGGGCGACAAGAATGTTCCCGATACCGCGCGGTACGTCCTCGGCGATAATGCTCCCCAGGGGGCAAGCATTGACGCTAAAACCGGGCAGGTTACGTTGAACATTCCCGATACAGCTAAGAACGGCGAAGAGATTACTGTTCCGGTAAAGGTGAACTATGCGGATAACTCGGCAGATAACGCTACCGTGACCGTTAAGGTTCGTACCGATAAAGATGGTGACGGTAAGCCGGATCCGGTTGATCCGGAGAACCCGCAGGCTGGAGACGATTTATGTCCGGGAACTCCGGCTGCCGATAAAGATAAGGTAGACGAGTTCGGTTGTACTCTGGCTGACCGTTGGAATCCGTCCTATGCTGATGTTAATGGTCAGGTAGGTAAGCCGGCGGTTTCTGCGGCCCCAGTCTTTGATGAGGTAACCACCAAAGATAAGACCGAGAAAGCTGTGGCTCCGGCAGGAACCAAGTTTGCTTTAGGGGAGGACGCGCCAGAAGGAGTCTCCATTGACGCTAAGACCGGGGTTATTACCTGGGATGAGCCAGTTCAAGGAGACACCGAGATTCCGGTGAAAGTCACCTATAAGGATGGCACTACCGATAAGGTGACTGCCAAGTTCGTGATCGCCCTACCTGGTGATGATGATGGTGACGGTGTTCCCAACGATAAAGACAAGTGCGCTGGAACCCCTAAAGGCGCCGAGGTAGACGGCAATGGATGCTCTGTGGCTCCCAGCTTGCCGGACGCTCCTAAGATTACTGGTGAAAAAGGCAAAGCCATCGACCCGGTTGATGTGCCGGTAAACAACCCCGGTAAAACCAAGGTCACCGCTTGCCAAGCGACCGGATTACCTGCTGGTCTCACTATCGAATGGAACGAAGGCAAACAAGCCTGCGTAATCAGTGGTACTCCCACGGAAGAGGTAACCGATGGGAAAGTTACGATTACTGTCGATTACACTCCGCAAGATAAGACCGATCAGCATCCTGGCGGGAAAGCAAGTGGCGAAACCACCGTTACTATTACCGATCCTGCAAAAGACGGTGACGGTGACGGAGTAGCTGACAATCTGGACAAATGCGCTAACACCCCGAAAGGAGCCGCAGTCGATAAGAACGGTTGCGCTCTAGCACCCAGCGTCCCGGCTATTCCCAACATCGAGGGGCAGAAAGACAAACCGCTAAACCCGATGGTTGTCCCGGTAGATAATCCAGGTAAAGCCACAATCACTAGCTGCAAAGCCGAGGGACTACCTAAAGGCTTGAGCATTAAGTGGGACGAAAAACGCTCCGCTTGCGTGATTAGTGGTACTCCTACCGAGATAGTAACTGGTCAAAAAGTCACTATTTCGATTGACTACACTGCACCGGATGGAGCCAAGAAGCCCGGTAGCACCAAGATTGAAACCATGGTGACTATCAAGTCAGCTGATCGTGAGCCGCAAGATGTGGTGCCCGGTTCTGGTCTGCCAAAGACTGGTGCTCCCGTCCTGGGATTGTCCCTGCTGGCATTGGCGTTAACCATCGCCGGTATGGGGACTTTGACCGCCAGACGCCGGAGAAGCTAAAGCGATACCAAACAGTTCTTTTCAGAGGTTTCATGACAGCTAACAGCTGTGACACTGAAAAGAATTAGCGGTTCGCTAAAACTTCAAGGTGGGGTCGGAGAAAAATCTCCGACCCCACCTTTTTACTTGCTGCTCTGTCTTTACCTGCCTCCATTAGCGGGCTAAATCCCAGCGCTAATACCTGCGAAACCCCTTCCCGTTCCCAGGAAATAATTCTTTGAAGTTGCGCTTAAGTGTTGCAATTGTATGGAAAAAACCTACAATTGAAACATGAAAACCATGAATCGAGTTGCCGCTATTGCGCAGCTATCAGAATCAGAAGGGGTATTTACGACTGCGCAAGCTGAGCGTCTGGGGATACCTCGAGATGCCCTTCATGACGCAGTAAAAGCAGGACGAATTGAAAGAATCATACACGGTGCGTATCGCATGGTGGGGGCGGGCTCAACCTACGCGGATGAGCTGGTAGCAGTATGGAAACTGACTAATCCCGCAAAATTCGCCTATGAGCGCATGAAAACATCGAGCTGGGATGGCGTGGTAGTGGGGGGCTCTACAGCGGCATCATTGCTAGAAGTCGGTGATTTTCATTTGTCTACGTATCGGTTGTATTCGCCGAAAAGAATTAACAGCAGAAATGGCGCGGTAAACTTCGGTAGACGAAGTGTTTCTCGCAGCCAGGTCGCGTTCGTAAAGGGCATTCCAGTTACTTGTCCCGAACGCACTATTTTTGACCTAATACTCGATAGTGAAGACTTTTCTTTAATAGGGAATGCCTTACACGATGCCTGGTATGCCAATCGAGGATTTAGCTTTAGCAGACTTGAGTATCTACTGATAAAGGAATACGGGGAAGATAAAGCGAGTCAAATTTATATAGATTTACTTTCCGAAGCGGGGCTTCTTGAAAAGGTGGAACATGACCAGATATAGCACCTCCGCCGCCCTCGAAATGGCGGTTAAAGCTGCCGCGGCACTGTCGCCAGTCGAGACTGGACGTGCAATCACGTCTTTCTATTTCCATCGGCTTCTCTGTCGCGTGTTTTCATCGGAAAATACCACCTTTGTCTTAAAAGGTGGACAAGCGCTGTTGGCGAGAACTCCTGAGGCTAGAGCCACCCGCGACATTGATTTGGTGTCGTTCGGAAACGATCTTGATGGTGCGCTCAGAGAACTAATCAAACTGGTTGAAACCGACTTGGATGACTTTATTACCTTCGAGTTTGCAGAGGTAATACCGATCAAAGCTAATGAGGAATACCGGAGCGGTATTTCTGTGCGGTTTATTCCCACCCTTGGATTCAAACGTATGCAGACCATTCGTATTGACTTGGTAGTTGATGAGGTGGATTTGGAAAAAACGGAACTAATTACTCCTGCGGGCACACTGCAAGTTGATGGTTTGAAAACTTGTGATTATAGAGTTTACCCAGTTGAAAATGCACTGGCTGACAAGTTATGTGCCCTCCTTGAAAAACATGATGGGAGATCATCTTCGCGGGTAAAGGATTTGGTTGATATCGCCGTATATGCGAGGGCATGTGTAATCGATGGAGTAAAACTCCAAAAGGTTATACATCGAGAAGCGTCCGTACGTCATCTCGCTCTTCCAAAGAGTTTCCAAGTTCCAGAAGAGTGGGGACGGTCGCAAGAAAAACAATATGAAAAGATGTGGTTACAGACCAGCTTGCCTGAGTCGCTGAAAACCATTAGGGGAGCAGTGACGCTCTCTGAAGCTTTATTTAATCCTGCAGTTAAGATGCAATTGGAAAAAATGATATGGAATCCCTCGTTACTGCAGTGGGAGGAGAAACTTAGTTAACCCCGCTCTCGGGCTGAGGAGGAGTAAAACGGTACTTGCCTTTTCCTTTGCCTTTCACTTTGGTGATTAGGGACGCACCCAGGAGTTTTCGCAAAAGTTCAGAGGCCGGGGAGGGGGTTATCCCCAATATCTCCGTTACCTGAGAACGCGAGAAAACGCCCGCGTTCCCAAAAGAATCGTAGAGTTTTTGGGCGTGCCGAGCCGAGACCGGGCTCAGCCCCTCCCATTCAATGTCTTGATTCTCTAGTCCGATATCCTGTTTTTTAATCCCAATGTCCTGGTTTTTCAATAAAGTCCCATTATCTGAGGAAATAATGTCCTGAGTTTCCGGGGAAACTTCCTGCCCTTCATACCCGATATCCCGATTCTTTGCTTCGGTAGCTAAACCGCTGATATGCAGATACCGATTTTTCAACTCATTTTCTTCTCCTAGCAGCAAGTTTCGTAAGAACTTAACTAGGTATTCGTTAGTTTCGTGAATCCCAGCAGTCAGGTTTTCGTAGTTGGCGCGCACCATCGCGTTTCGAAAATACCAAGCGTGTTTAGAAAAAAGGGTGTTATCGACAGTGAAACCCAAGGTGCGGAGATACTTGATGAAAAACACGGCAGTAGTGCGGGTGTTTCCCTCATCGAAGACGTGTATCTGCCACAACCTAGCCACAAAGGAAGCTAGGTGTTCGATAATTTCGACTCCACTCAGCCCCCGGTAACTAAAAGTGCGTTCTAAAGCTAAATCGTATTCCAGGGTAGCCATTAAATCGGAAGCATTCCCATAGGTGACGGTATCTCCGTCCAGTACCCATTCTTTCTTGGAGATATTGTAGGTGCGGACTTTTCCGGCCTGGGGATAGATTTCTGCAAAAAGCCGGCGGTGTATCGCTAGATACTGCGCAGCCGAAAATACAAATCCGTCCTCAGATAATACTTGCGCAACCCGGGTAGCTACCTTATCGGCCTCCTCAACTCGGTTTAAGCCTCGCTGAGGGTTTTGTTGATAGTAGGAATTAAGTAGGCGTTGAGCTTCGTCTAAAGTGATTTCGCCTTCGATGGAGCTCCTAGCGGTGGTTATTAGATATGGTGAGGGCGCTAAACCATCGACAGCTTGTAAACCAATTCCTGCCTGCCAAGCAGCAGTCAGGGCGCGTTGAGACGGGGAACCTTGGCGTACATACTGGGCAAACGGATCCTCTTTAGGATCCCCGAGCCCTCCTATATCTGTCATCGCACCTCCTGCTGCTAGTGCCATTTTAGCTGAGGTTTACGTAGTCCCACCCAGGCAATATCCTGATTTTCTAGTCCAATATCCTGTTTTGTATCCCTAATGTTCTGTTTTTTGGTGAAGCCCCATGCCTTGAAGAAGCCATGTCCGGATGCTGTTCGAAGAGAGTTACTACAGCTGGGGGCGATATCGTTAGGTCGAGAATCTGGGGTGTGGGTAAAATGGGGACTATGAGTGAACCGCTGATCCTGGGAATCGAGTCTACCTGCGACGAAACCGGCGTGGCGCTGGTGCGCGGGGGAAAACTACTGGCAGATCGCACTGCTACCTCGATGGACGAGCATGCTCGTTACGGGGGAATTATCCCTGAAATTGCCTCCCGCGCCCACCTAGAATCCTTCCTGCCCACCTTACAGGCAGCCTGTGAAGAGGCCGGGGTAGCGTTAAGCGAGGTAGACGCGATTGCCTGTGCGGCAGGTCCCGGACTCGTGGGGTCGCTGACCGTAGGTATTTCGGCGGCTAAAGCGCTGGCGCTTTCGCTAGATAAACCGCTATACGGCGTAAACCATGTAATCGGACACCTGGCGGTAGATGCCCTGGTAGAGGGGGAGTTTCACCCACCCTTTATCGGGCTGATCTGCTCGGGGGGACACTCGAACCTAGTACTGGTGCGCGACCTGGCGACCGATATTACCGAACTGGGGGGCACACTTGATGATGCCGCCGGGGAAGCTTTCGATAAAGTAGGGCGCCTGCTGGGTACCCCTTATCCGGGAGGTCCGCACGTAGACCGCTTGGCGCAGGCGGGGGACAAGAAAGCTATCCGTTTCCCGCGGGGACTCGCGGCCGGAAAAGACAAAGAACGTCACCGCTATGATTTTTCGTTCTCCGGTCTAAAAACTGCGGTTGCCCGCTATATTGAGGGGCTAGAGGCTACCGGGGAAACTATTAACCGCGAAAACATTTGCGCCGGATTCTCCGAGGCGGTAAATGATTCCCTGACCAAGAAAGCGGTACAGGCGGCTCAAGATTTTGATTGCCGCGAAATCGTGGTAGGTGGAGGTTTTTCCGCGAATTCGCGCCTGCGTGAGCTGCTTGCGCAACGCGCCGAATCTGCGGGGATTACCGTGCGGATTCCTCCGATTCGTTTCTGTACCGACAATGGTGCTCAAATCGCTGCCCTAGGCGAGGCGCTAGTGAAAGCGGGAATGCCGCCCTCGCCAATAGATTTCGGCCCTGACTCTCAGATGGCGCTCACCCAGATTTACATGGCTCCGAGCCCTGAGGATACGGAAAAACCAACGACTAAGACCAACAGTCCCCAAGAAAAGCAGGTAGATGCGGAGAGTATCTATCGAAAGGTGAAAGAAAACATGGCGAAGTCATTTGACCAAATGCGTCCCGGGTTGGAAAAGGCAGCTGACCGGATTAAACCACTGGTAGAGCAGGGACGTGAATACGCGGAAGAAACCGTGGAGAAGGCACGCCCCTACGTAGAGCAGGCGGTAGAAAAGTCTCGCCCCTACGTAGAGCAGGCGGCCGAGAAAAGCCGCGAATATGCGGAAGAAACCATGGAGAAGGCACGCCCCTACATGGAACAGGCGGCGGAAAAGGGGCGCGAATACGCCGAACAGGCGGTAGAAAAGGGACGCGAATACGCCAAGCAAGCACAGCAGCGCCTCCACGAGCGTTCGCAGGCGAAAAAGTCAGATCCGGATGAACCGTCCGTGACGGTCGAGCCGCCCGATGATGTGGAGCCTCGCCGATAACTCTATCGGGGTCTGAACGGGCAGTCGGCAGGAAGAGCCGGGCTATCGTCCTGAGGTTTCGCCGCGCCCTCTAGCACGAGGCACCGGTGCGCTCCGCCTACCCGGGTTAGCGCTACGGTTACGGTGCGGGGAGTCCAGTCCCGCTGCTTTTTGGGCATTACTCTTTTGCGCCAGGCAGCAATGTCGAGGGCGACTCCCCGCTTTAGGACATCCAAGCGAGTAGCCTGGCGGGAGCGCAAGTAAGAGCTAATCACCTTGGTTTTCAAAGGTAGGTTTTCCACTATCTGGTAGCAGTGCAGTGCCGGGGCGTCGTCGCCGGTGGGAAGAGTGTTTCCAGTCAGATAAGCGATTGCGCTAGATACTGGCGCGGCCTCTAAACGGTCGCAAATGTCAGGTAAGATTCCGGCGCGAATAATCGCGGGATCGGGATCGAAAAGATAGTGCCCCAAGCTAGGTGCCTGCGGAACCTGCACGTGGCTGTCTCCCGGATTGCGGGCACTAGCGCAGCGGAATTGGGTTACCCCGCCGCCCTCGATGATTAGGGCTGAGCGTCCGGGGCCTTCGGGGGCAAGTCCGGGGGAATAGAGGGCGCACTCTACCAGGTCGCCCGCTACGCTCACCCATTGGGCGTGGTAGCCAGCTGGCAGGTTAGCGAGATCAATGCCGGGCGCTATTTTTACTGCCAGATAGGGTGCGCGCTTTCCCCATTCCAATACTGTCCCGAAGGGCGGGGACCAGGCGGCAGGGGAGAGGACACGTCCGGTAGCGGCGCGGCGTGCCGGATCCACAAACAGGGCGGGCAGAGTTTTCTGGGCGACAAGGTGTTCGGCACTTGTGCATAGAACTTGGGCACCTGGCTGGTCAGAAAGGTTAATCGCCGCACAGGTGGCGGCCGCGGAGCTCTGGTCTACTGCGCGAAAATCTGGGCAGATGCGTGCCAGTTCCATTGAGTCGGCGCCAATCCCGCACCCGAGATCTATCAGGCTGGTAACGCCGGCGGCTGCAAAACGTTTAGCTCGCTGCCTGGCCACAATTTTCCGGGTGGCCTGTTCCAGCCCGTCGCGGGTAAACAAACAGTTCCTGGCCTGCGTGCTCCCCATTTTTTCCTGGGCTTTCTCGCGTAGTTTCCATTGGGTTTGCAGGGAAGACACTAGGTTCGCCGGGTGGTGCTTACGCAGGGATTTAGCGATAGCTGCGGCCTCTAAGGGGTCTGGGCAGGGATGATCTTGTAATAGCTGCCAACCGGTTTGGGTCGTAAGTGCCGCTACCATCGGATCCTCTACTGGTGGAAAATGCGCGATCAGCTGTCGCAGCTGCGGGTAACTAAGTAGCGGCTTGGCAGTAACCATAGTTTTCTCCCCTCTAACATTTTTAGTTTAACCGAGCTGGCCTCCTGGTCGTTTCGCAATGTTGAAGCGGGAATTATCCGGATTCGCCGAGGGCGTAAGCTAAACCTGGCACTCAGCTTGATTGAGTGCCAGAATACACTTAAGCTAAATAGTGCATTTGGAGTTGTAAGACTCCAGACTGGCACCGGAAATCTGGCAACCCGCGACGTCAAAGTTCCGGTACTAAAACCGAAAAGTTTTTGGAAAAAGAAAGGGAGGTCTGCAGTGTCAGTCTCCATTAAGCCGTTAGAAGATCGCGTCGTGATTCAGCAGGCAGAAGCGGAACAAAAGACCGCTTCGGGTCTGGTTATCCCCGACGCTGCTAAAGAAAAGCCGCAGGAAGGTAAAGTAATCGCGGTGGGACCGGGTCGCGTTGATGACCAGGGTAACCGGGTTCCGATGGATGTTGCCGAGGGCGACAGCGTGATTTACTCCAAGTATGGCGGTACCGAGGTCAAGTACGGCGGGGAGGAATACTTGATTCTTTCCGCGCGTGACATTTTGGCAAAGGTTGAGCGCTAAGCATTAACGTGGCCGCGCGGTTTTCGCGCCATTAAGCCATAAAGCAATCGGCGGGGTCGGAGAAAAATCCGACCCCGCCTTTTGTCTGCTCTTGCCGCTGCGGGAGTAAGCGTTGCAGTGGTGAAAAAGTCGGGGGAGAGAAAATCTCGCCCCCGACTTTAAAGCTATTTAGTTGTTATTTCGCCACGCGGAACTACTTTTCTTTCGGCGCCGGCAAAATCACGTCGCGGACTAGTTCCTGCAGGTCGGTGTTGGACTTGAGGAATCCGCGGAGGGTACGCACCGTGGGGCCGAAGGTGTCGAACTCTTCGACGCTCATGCCATCTACCTCGTAGGCGCGGCGGAAATCTTCCACCTTCATCAAAGTTTCCATGATTTCGTCCGCTACCGGCTCGTCAAAGCGCGGCTCGTACTGGTAGTCGGACTCTTGGATCCGCTTGGACCAAGCAAAAGGCGGGGAAATAACGATGTCGCCACCAACTAGCTCGGTGTACTGCATGGTGTTACGGAAGGCCGCAACTAGCATGCGGGAACGCAAGCCCCGTTTTTCGAACTCGGCAGCAGCCTTCTTGACGGCCGCGATTCCGCCCCATTCCAGGTGTCCGGGGTTTAGAACCAGTTTGTCGCGGTTTGCGCAGATCTTCAGCCAGTCATCGAGACGGCCAACCATCAAGGTTACGACCGGACCCATAGTGGAAATGTCTTTGCCTTCAGCTTCGCGCCGTTTCAGACCGCGCTCAATGGCTTCACCGGAGGCAACTGCCTGGGGGACGGAGAAGGAAACGGTTACGTTCATGGATACGCCCCGGTAGGTGGCGTCCTCGATAGCTTCAATCCCAGTCTTGGTGGCAGGTACTTTTACCACAATGTTGGGAGCCATTTCGGAGAACTCTACTGCCTGGTCGGCTAGTGCCTTGGCGTTGCGGTAGTTCGCCGGATCGGTCTGCACCGAGAGGCGACCGTTACGGCCATTGGAGGCTTCGAAGGCTGGTTCTAGCAGCTTAGCGGCCTCAATGGACATATCTTTAACAGCCTGCCAACCGATTTCGGATTCGGTGGCGGTGGGCATGCTCTCGGCAATCTTTTTGATGCGAGGAGCCCAGATGTCTAGGTGCTTGGAAATAGTAGTGTAAGCAATGGTTGGGTTACAGGTCGCACCTACTCCGCCCCAAGAGATCGACTGACGTAGTTCTTCCAAATCGGAAGAATCGTTCCACAGCGCGGTCTTTGAATTCTTGGCTGCATCTAGCAGGGGACCGGGGGTCATCTTAATCTCGGTCATTGAGTCTCCTTCGTTCTTTAACGGACACCGCCTTCGGTGCCGGTTCCCTTCCAGGTTAAGGGGAAAAAACTATAGCGTCAAGACTTTGACAGGACAATAGAGCAAAGAGGGAGTGAGCTTCGTCACTAAAGGCTGACGGTGAAGCGGTATCTAGAGGCGCGATAAACGTGATCCCCGATTTCAATGGGAACCCCGGATTGGTTGTAAGCAATGCGTCGCATACTCAAAATTGCAGCTCCCCGTGATTCTTGTAGGATTTCTGCTTCCTCGCTGCTGGCTTTACGGGCGGAAATGGTTTGCGAAGCACTGACCACTTCGTGCCCGTGGCTGCGCATAGCGTCATAAAGTCCTCCCGAACGTAGCTCCTTTTCGGTGGGGGCAACTTCCGAGGGAAGGTAGTTGGTCATAATCGCTAGTGGCTCGCCATTGGCAAGGCGCAAGCGCACAACTTTGATAACTGTTTGTCCTTCTTTAAGGCGTAGATCCTCTGCAATCTCTTGGCTGGCCTCGACCTCTTCATAGGAAATAACCTTGGTGGTGGGCTTTTGTCCGGATTCTTTTAAGTCGTCATAGAGGGAAGACAGTTTAACCTGACGGTGTATTTCTTTAGGGGCAACAATAGTGCCTACCGCGCGTTTGCGTACCACCAAACGTAAATCAACTAGCGATTGCAGGGCGCGCCGGGCAGTGGGGCGCGATACTCCCAGGCGGGAGGCCATCGATAACTCATCTTCAAGTTTTGCTCCCGGCGGGATGGTGCCGTCTAGGATTAACTCCTTAATGGGTTCAGAAATCTGGTGGTACAGGGGGATGGGAGAGGAATGGTCGAGCTCAATATCGGTTACATAGGTTTTGAGCGTTGCCATGGGGACTCCTTCCTAGGGCGCTTTCAGGCTACAATAGCGCTCATTGTTATATAGCTATTACATTAATGTAGAATACACCTAAAATTAAAGTTGAAGGCATCTTTGGTTAAGGGTGCGTAATTGATTTTTGTCACCCGCTCGGTGGTTCTAGAGCTCGAAATTTGAATTTCCGGCTTCCCCTCGCTATAGAACTTTGCTAGAATGTCATTACAAAGCGTCGCAGCTTTGTGGCAACCATCGCGCGTGGCGCTGACAAGGTAGTCAACAATGATGCAAAAAGGGGATCGCTGGTATGAACAGTTTCAAGATGCCGGCCGTAGACGTGCTTACTATTGGGCGCTCTGGGATAGACATTTATCCGCTGCAGACCGGAGTAGGGCTCGAAAAGGTGGAACAGTTCGGAAAATTCTTGGGTGGCAGTCCCATGAACGTAGCGGTAGCAGCCGCGAAGCTGCGCCACTCTTCCGCGATTATCACCGGAGTGGGCAAAGATCCTTTCGGTAAGTTCGTGCGTTCCGAGATGCGCTCTTTGGGGGTGTATGACACCTATGTGGTGGATAATCCCAACTTTGCCACCCCGGTAACGTTTTGCGAGATTTTCCCGCCCGACGATTTCCCCCTCTACTTCTACCGGGAGCCTTCTACCCCTGACCTGGAGTTAACGGAAGCAGATATTCCCGAGGACGCCGTCAAAGACGCCCGGATTTTCTGGATTTCCGTTACCGGCCTCTCGGAAGAACCCTCGCGCAGTGCCCACCACCACGCCCTAGACCTGCGAGATTTGTCAGAGACAGATAAATGGACAATCGCTGACCTAGATTACCGCTCTACTTTCTGGAGCGATGAAGAAACCGCTCACCGCGAAGTGGAGCGAATGCTAGAGAAAGTTTCAGTCGCAGTGGGCAATAAAGAAGAATGCCGCATCGCGGTGGGAGAAACCGAACCGGATCGCGCCGCCGACGCCCTCTTAGAGCGGGGAGTAGAAATCGCGGTAGTTAAGCAGGGCCCCCTGGGAACTTTGTGCAAGACCCGGGAAGAACGGATTGAAGTCCCCGTAACTCCGGTGAAAGTCACCAATGGACTGGGTGCGGGCGATTCCTTTGGAGGATCGCTTTGTCACGGATTACTCTCGGGCTGGGATCTCCCGCAGATTATTTCGGCGGCCTCCACCGCCGGGGCGATTGTAAGCTCCCGTTTGGAATGCTCCACGGCGATGCCTTCTGAACCGGAAATCTTAGACATGATTTCCAAGAACCCCCAGTCCGCTCCGATTGTTACTAAGAGGTAAGACGATGGGACAGCTAATTTCAAAACTGGCAGAAATCCGTACCTTTGAGCCGGAACGGATAGCGAAAACTCTGGAAAATCGTCCTCGTCCCAGACTGAAAGAAGCGCTGCAAGGAAAAGACGGTAAACCGGGAAAACTGATGGTCATTGCTTGCGATCACCCGGCACGCGGGGCGCTGGCAGCAGGAGATGATCCCTCCGCCATGGCCGACCGGGAAGAATTGCTGGCGCGCTGCGTAGAAGCGCTCTCGCGACCGGGAGTGAACGGTTTCCTAGGTACCGCCGATATGATTGAGGACTTGGCGCTGCTGGGCGCCCTCGATAATAAAGTGGTTTTCGGATCCATGAATCGCGCCGGACTAGCAGGGGCTACTTTCGGGATGGATGACCGCTTCAACTGCTATGACGCTCAAGGCGTGGAAGATGCGGGCTTGGCCGGGGGCAAAATGCTAACCCGGATCAACTATGCAGATGCGGGCACCGTCTCCACTTTGCAGGCGACTGCCCGCGCCATCGATGAACTGGCAGAACGGAAACTGATGGCGATGGTCGAGCCGTTTATTTCGGAAGGCCCCGCGGAAAAGGTTAGCAACGTCCTCACCCCGGAAGCTGTTATCAAGTCGATGGCGATTGCGGCCGGGCTGGGACGAACCAGTGCCTATACCTGGTTGAAACTTCCCTGCGTTGCCGAGATGGAACGCGTCATGGAAGCCACTACACTTCCCTCTTTGATCCTAGGGGGAGAAGTATCTAAGGATCCCGATGCCGCTATGGAGTCATGGGGCAACGCTTTGCGGCTGCCCAATGTCTTAGGGTTGGTCATCGGTCGTTCACTATTATTCCCGGCCAGCGGCGATGTGGCGCAGGCCGTAGACGAGACGGTAGGTTTGCTATGAGTGATAACGAAAATTATTTATTCCGCGACGGTCAGCTAAAAAATGGCCAGTTCGAGTTGGATTTAACCCCGGAAAAAGCCGGTTGGGAGTTCTCGGGACTGAAGGTCTTGAATCTGCCGGCGGGAGCCAGCCAAGAGGTCACCTCCGGTAACTCCGAACTGCTGGTTTTACCTCTCGAGGGCGGCTGCACGGTTAAGGTTGGCGGTGAAACTTTCGAAATCAAGGGACGTAAGGATATCTGGAGTGAAATCACCGATTACCTGTACGTGCCGATTAACACCACCTTTACGGTGAGCAGTGAAAAGGGCGGGCGGTTCGCGCTGCCCAGCTCGGTAGCCAAGAACGAAAAACCGCTGCGCTACTGCCCCCAGGATGAAGTCATCTCCATGATTCGCGGTAAGGGCGACTGCACCCGGGAAGTCCACAACTACACCATGGGGAACCCGGTAGACGTAGACCACGTGCTGGTCACCGAAGTGATTACCCCCGGTGGTAACTGGTCTTCGTATCCTCCTCACAAACATGATGAGCATTCCGAAACTGAACGGATTTTGGAAGAAATCTATTACTACCAGGTAAAGCCGGCTGTCAATGGCACTACCGGAATGGCGTTGCAACGCATCTACCCCTCTAAAGGACACACTATTGATGTGTGCGCCGAGGTACACAGCGGGGATGTAGTAGTAATGCCGCACGGTTGGCATGGTCCGTCCGTAGCCGCGCCCGGATACCATCTGTATTATTTGAATGTAATGGCCGGCCCGGCTGAGGACGCCACCTGGCTGGTAACTATTGATCCCGACTATGTCTGGCTCACCGAAGATTGGGGTGGCGGCGAAGTCGACCCCCGTCTGCCCATGACCAACGCCACCATCAAGGAGGACTAAGGATGGCAAAATTTGAGACCGTTCGCCTAACCACCGCGCAGGCGACAATCCGCTTCTTAATTAACCAGTATTCCGAGCGTGACGGCAAAGAGTACCGTCTGATTCCCGGAACTTTCGGGATTTTCGGACACGGAAACGTGTGTGGCATCGGTCAGGCGCTGCTGCAAAACGAACTAGATTCCACCCCCGATGGGGGAGTAATGGAATACTATATGCCGCGTAACGAGCAGGGCGCAGTCCATGCGGCCGCGGCTTTCGCTAAAGCCAAGAACCGCTTGCAGACGCTGGCGGTTACTACTTCGATTGGTCCGGGTGCCTTGAATATGGTGACTGGCGCGGCGCTGGCTACCACTAACCGGGTGCCGGTATTGCTGTTGCCTTCTGACCAGTTCGCTACCCGCTACCCGGATCCGGTGCTCCAGCAGTTGGAGGATCCGCGTTCTTTGGACGTAACCGTTAATGATGCGTTCCGTTGCGTCTCGCGTTTCTTTGACCGGATTAACCGTCCCGAACAGCTGATGCCGTCCTTGATGAACGCCATGCGGGTACTGACTGATCCGGCCGAAACCGGGGCAGTAGTGCTGGCAATGCCGCAGGATGTACAGGCCGAAGCCTTCGATTGGCCGGTAGAAATGTTTGAAAAGCGGGTTTGGCATGTGCGTCGTCCGGCAGTGTCTGAACCCGAGATGGCGCGGGCGGCAGCGATTATTAAGTCGGCGAAGCGTCCGTTGATTGTTTCCGGTGGGGGCACGATCTACGCGGAAGCCTCCCAGGAGCTACGCGATTTGGCGAGCGCTACCGGGATCCCGGTATCCGATACCCAGGCCGGTAAAGGCGCCATCAACTTTGATCATGAATGCGCTGTTGGGGGCGTCGGCTCTACCGGCGCTAATTGCGCGAATCATTTGGCGGATAAAGCAGATGTGGTGATCGGGGTGGGTACTCGCTACTCGGACTTCACTACTGCTTCCCACACCCAGTTCAAGAACTCGGATGTCCGCTTTGTAAACATCAACGTGAAAGCCTTCGATGCGGCTAAACACGCAGGTGAAATGGTGGTGGCTGACGCCAAGTTGGCACTGGCTGCTTTGAAAGAAGCACTCGGAGGTTACCGGGTCTCTGAAGATTACAGCCGCGAGATTGCAGATGAGCGCGAAGACTGGTTTGAAAAGACCGCGGAATGCTACGGGGCACATGATCAAGAGCTGCCGGCGCAAACCGAAGTGTTCGGGGCGCTTAACGACATGATGGGCGACAACGATGTGGTGATTAACGCCGCCGGGTCGATGCCGGGTGATTTGCAGTGCCTGTGGCAAGCGAAGACTCCGGTGCAATACCACGTAGAGTATGCCTTTAGCTGCATGGGATACGAGATCCCGGCGGCTATGGGAGTCAAGATGGCGTTGCCGGATTCGGAAGTGGTGGCGATTGTCGGTGACGGCACCTACCAGATGCTGCCGATGGAACTGGCCACCGTGGTGCAAGAAAACATCAAGGTTATCTATGTTCTGCTGCAAAACTACGGGTTCTCGTCGATCGGTTCGCTTTCGGAGTCTCACGGCTCTCAGCGTTTCGGAACTCGCTACCGGATGGGAGCAGGTAACCCCCATAACGAGGACGGGGAGCTGCTGCCGGTAGATATCGCCAAGAACGCGGAATCTTGGGGAATTAAAGTGCTGAAAGTGCACACTATCGAAGAGTTCCGGGATGCCTATCGCCAGGCGGAGAAATCTGAACAGGCAGTGATGATTCATATCGAGACCAACTTGTTTGGTCCGAACCCGCCGAACTGTTCTTACTGGGACGTGGCGGTGCCGGAAGTTTCTCGTATTGAATCCACGCAGCAGGCTCGTAAAGAATACGAGGAAGCGCTGGTGGATCAGCGTCACTACTGGAATCAGTAGCCAATAGTCTCTGGCAAATCTAATAGTGAATGAGTCGGGCTAACGCCCGAAAAAGTTCCGGGGCGGAGATTTATTTCCCCGCCCCGGGAGTATTTTTATGGGTGGGTGTATTAGCCCCTATCGGGGATTATCGAGTTCAGTCTGGCTTAAAGATGTGGTTTTCGCAACGCTAGGGTTCCAGGATCCCCTTGGTTTGCTGAGTGAAGAAATCTTCTAAGGACTGGGAATAATACTTAGTTAGGTGGTCATGATCCATATAGACGTAAAGATTACCGACCAGGGGACTGCACGCATCGTTGGGACATATCTGCGGCGATAAATCCACGAAATGGAAACCAGGGTTTTCTACAGGCAGACCGTTAAGAGTCTTCGAATACACCTGTCCATAGGGGACGCCACAGGACTGGGGATTAGGGACTGACACAGCGCACTCATAGATATTTTGAGAATAATTAGGGGTGTCGCGCATCCCTATTACCTTTATCCCCTTTGTCAGGAACTCGGACACGACATCGGGGTGACCAGGTAATACTTGATCAGGGCTACCAGGTTGCGTAAGCGTGGAAACCATAATCACCGCATCGGGTTTTGCCTTATTTAACGCCCAATGCAATCCGGCTTGTACCCATTTTTTGCAGGTATCGTCATGGCCGTCAAAGTCACGGGAGATCTTGCAGCCTCCCATTAGCAGCGCGGCTAAATTCCAGTTGCGTTTCTCTGCCGTTTTCTGGATGGCGGGCAAGTATTGCTCGGCATGGGAATCACCAAATACCAGGACATTAGCACCATCAGTACCTTCCTGGTGCAGCTGACGACAGGAGTTGTTGTGACCGGCGGCTTCTCCAAAATCTGGTGCCCCGGCAAAGCTTCCGTCACATTGGTACGGCAGACTTGCCCACTGTTTACCTAGCTCTCCAGGAGCGGGCAAGGGATCTTCTTTAAAACTGGTGGGGGGATTTTTCTGTAGGAGGATTCGCGCGCCGGGGTGACTAGAAACTGTGACGTGCTTGGCGGGAGAGATTCGCTTGTTTATCTGCCAAGAGGCGGTAGCAATGCCACCTGCACCTACCGCCAAAGCCAAGATAATAACGCTGACTTTATGCAGCCAGGTCTTGTTGAATAGTTTCAGGGAACGTACTGGGTTATCAACCAGCTCGGTTAGAAGGACTGCTAGCCCTAAGGAAACTAGGAATAGGAATCCGCCCTCGAAAAGAGAAAGGTTAGCCTGCTGACGCGCACCCATATAAACCGCGAAGATTGGCCAGTGTACCAGGTAAAGGGCGTAGGAATTATCCCCGATATATACCAGAGGACGGCAAGACAACAGCCGTGCCGAGCTGGAGTTCGAATCACTGCGAACAAATAGCATTACTAGGCATGCTGCGACTATGGGCAGGATGCAGATGGGGCCGGGGTAGGTGCCCACGGAGAGCAGACCGAAAACCACGATGATTGCGATGGAAAACCACCCCAGGGCGTCATGCCATTTGGATCCGGCCTTAACCCTGTTCATAGCAAGAGCCGCTAAAACTCCGATCGCGAACTCCCAAAATCGAATGCGAGTGTCGAAATAGTATTGTGAAGCGGTGCCGTCGAAAAACTTTACTAGTAACCAGGCAAATGAAGTCAGGGCTAAGAGAGAAAAAACAGTGAAAATCCCTTTGCGGACGGAGATATTTAATTTGCGGCAGAGCAGGGCGGTTACCGCGAAGACTACCGGGAAGATTAAGAAAATTTGTCCTTGGACTGCGATGCACCACATATGCATTAGCGGAGAAGACAGAGAATGGTCAGCAGCAAAATAGTCGACTAACTCTGACTGCAAATACCAGTTTTGGTAGTAAAACAAGGATGGCCAGGACTGGTTGATGATCTCCATCCACCTGGTCTTCGGTAGATACTTGATGGTTAACGCGATCGCTAAGAGGATGGTGACCACCAAGGGAGGAAGCAGGCGGCGGAATGTTTGAATCCAGCGTTTGCATACGGAATAACTCTTACCAGCATCGGATCCGCGGATAAAGGAATCTGCTAAGAGGAAAGCAGATACCATGATGAATACATCCACCCCGATGGGGGAGCCTACCTGCCAGGCATGGAACACTATGATTTGCAAGGCGCAGAGGGCGCGCAATCCTTGAATTTCGGGGCGGAAGCGCCGCTTGTTAGAAGAAGTCGGGACTAGTGGGGTGCTCATTGCGGTGTTCTTTCGGTAGGTTAGTTTCCTAAGGATGCTATTGCAGCACGATAAATATATGCAATCTTCTGTCACCTAAAAAACGGCTTGGGTGAGGTTTATCC
>OENY01000082.1_pt1 | contig 41510 bp, 33 predicted proteins | sample 1539391 | NCBI WGS metagenome assembly OENY01 (sample SAMN03777356, study PRJEB22549) | human gut metagenome | biome: gut; feature: infant; material: feces | host: Homo sapiens | collected 2013-11-24 | reverse complement strand
CCGCACGGCCGTGCTCGTGGCGCCCGATGCTGAGGAGTCCCTCGTGGCCACCGCGGCGCGCCAGGAGCGGGCCGCGCGAATGAGCCTGTCGGCTGGCTGCTGACGTTCCTCACCCTAGGGCACGTCAGCCTGAATGACCGTCCCATGACCTTCAAGCCACACAGTGCGCTCGTCAGCGCCGACGAACAGTGCCTGACCGGCACTCAGTTCAGCACTACCTGCTGAAGTTGTGGCTGTGGTCACCCCCTCAACGGCCAGCAAGATCCTCGGTCCACGTCCAGGGAGAGCCAAGCGATCGTCCTCCGGGACGATCGTGGTGACCATGAGCTCGAAGTCGTCCACGGGGGCGTAGTAGACCCGGGTGGCGCGCGAGAGGTACTCGGGAGCCGGACGCACTGGCGGCGCCGCAACGTAGTCAACGCAGGCAAGCATGGCCGGGATGTCAATGTGCTTGGAGGTCAGCCCAGCTCTCAGCACATTGTCCGAGTTAGCCATAATCTCCACACCCAGACCGGAGATATAGGCGTGAACAGCTCCTGCCGGGACGAAGAGCGCTTCTCCAGGCCGCAGCGTGACCGGGTTGAGCAGGAGAGCCGCCGCGATGCCTGGGTCGCCAGGGAAGGCCTGCGCCATGGTGAGGGCATTGGAATCCACTCGGCGGGACGGTGAGTCTCCCGCCTCCAGACGCTGGCCAAGCTCCTCGACCAGCTCCGTCACCTCCTGGGCCGAGGGTCGCGTGCCCGCGGAGACCAGCTCGGAGAAGACCTGACGGATGCCAAAGCGCGTGGGATTGAGGCGCAGCCCGCGGCGGATGCGCCGTGCCAGCCCGGAGCCCAGCCCTCCGAGCACCTCGGCTGCCCGGCGCGGAGCCCGGAAACCGGCGACCGCCTCGAACTGAGTGAGCGCCAGCACCATCTCCGGTTTGTGGTTGGAGTCTCGGTAATTCCGTACTGGCGAATCCACCGGGATACCAGCCTGACTCTCCAGCTCATAGCCTTCCTGTGCCTGAGCAAGGGAGGGATGCACCTGGAGAGACAGCGCCTTGTCCGGAGCGATGATCTTGAGCAGGTACGGCAGCTGCGGGCCAAAACGCCGTACCACGTCCTCCCCCAGAAGCCGATCAGGCGAGGACTCCAGGAGGGAGGCGAGAGTGGCCCCAGTGGTCAAGCGTGTGGGGCCGGCCGGGTGAGCACCGAACCACAGCTCAGCCCAGGGCCGGCCGTCCGCCTCAGTACCGAGCAGCTGCGGGATCGCTGTGCGTGAGCCCCAGTCATAGGACTGACGGGCACCGTCGAGTCGCTCCATAAACGCCACGCTAGCCGACGGCGCGCCGAATACGCGGGACCCGCCAGGTTTCTCCCGGCACTCGTACTCGCGCCTCGCCCCACAACTGGCCAAAGTAGGCCACACTTGCCCCTATGCGAGGCATCATCCTGGCCGGTGGCTCCGGCACGCGACTCAACCCCATCACGCTTGGCACCTCCAAGCAGCTGGTGCCGGTCTATGACAAGCCGATGGTCTACTACCCCCTGAGCACCCTCATGCTCTCAGGGATCCAGGACGTCCTGGTCATCACCACCCCGCACGACGCTCCGGCTTTCCATCGCCTGCTTGGTGATGGCTCACAGCTGGGTGTCAACCTGTCCTACACCGTCCAGGAGGTCCCCAACGGTCTGGCACAGGCTTTCGTCCTGGGCGCGGACTTCATTGGAGATCAGCCCGCCGCGCTGGTCCTGGGAGACAACATCTTCTACGGCCCTGGCATGGGCACGCGCCTGCGCCGCCACACCAACCCCGCTGGCGGTGTGGTCTACGCCTACCAGGTGGCGGACCCCACGGCCTATGGCGTGGTGGAGTTCGATCAGGACTTCAAGGCCATCTCGATTGAGGAGAAGCCCGCTCAGCCCAAGTCCGACTACGCCGTTCCCGGTCTGTACTTCTATGACAACGACGTCGTGGAGATCGCTAAGAACCTCCAGCCCTCGGCGCGTGGCGAGTACGAGATCACTGACGTCAACAGGACCTACTTAGAGGCCGGCCGTCTTGAGGTGGAGGTCCTCCCCCGCGGTACCGCCTGGTTGGACACGGGAACCTTTGACTCACTGGCTGACGCGACGAGCTTTATCCGCACGATCCAGCACCGTCAGGGCCTCAATATCGGCTGCCCCGAGGAGATCGCCTGGCGCATGGGCTTCATTGACGACGACGGCCTGCGTGAGCGCGCCGAGCCCCTGGTCAAGTCCGGCTACGGCCAGTACCTGCTGGACCTGCTGGAGCGCGAGCGGCGCTGAGCAGAGAGGCCTGACGACACCCTCAGGGCGGGTTCTGCACTGCTGCGGAGCCCGCTCTCAGGCTCTGTTGAACCCCTCGTACCGCAGTCGTTGTGAGCCGAGAGCCCCTCCCCCGTGAGACTCCTACCATGACGACAAATATCCGTAGTTGAGAGTCCTTCAAACCCTCCCCTCAAGAAGAGAACAACTTCGCATCATGCAGGTGCTGAGATCTAGCGCCCCAGGCGCCGGTAGTCGCGCGCGAAGAAGAGCGCCATGACCGCCAGGGCGACGCCATAGGAGGCAACACCCGCCCAGCTCACACCATTCATGCCGAAGGCACGCACCGTATACGTCGAGCAGACAGCCGTGGTCACGACGGCTGCGATATTGCCGATCAAGGCCCCCCTGAAATCGCGCAGGGCGAGGAGCAGATCGTTGAAGAACCAGGCGAATGCCGTGAAGACCGTGCAGATGATCGTGGGCTGAAGCAGCGAAATATAGGGCAGAACCTTCTCTCCGAACATGAGCCACAGCAAGGGACGGCCAAAGATCAGGAGCGCCACAGCCAGCACCGCAGCCAGAGCCAGCACAGCGAGAGTTGTCTTACCCAGGAGGCGCAAGCCCGCTCGTCTCTCACGATAGAAGGACTCCGCGAACTCTCCCATCAGCGGGCCATAGACATAGGCCGCCCCCATCTGGACGATGACAACGGGTGCCGCAATCGAGGAGTAGATACCGAGCGCTGCTTCCCCCATTTCCCGAGCAAGCTCCTGGCGAGGAATAGCGAGAACGGCAGAGCTCGCCACCTGAGCAAGCACGAGAGGCAGCAGGGCGAGGAGGGTCCGAACCGCTGTCGGCAAATCGAGGATGGGCGTGATGGAGTCAAAGCGCCTCGTGCGCGGTACGTCATAGAAGATTCCGACGGCGACTGCCGCGAGCGCCATGGCGCCCACCGCGACTTCCAGGGAGTTGGTGAGCCACAGGCCTAGGCAGAAGACAGCCAACGTACTCAGGCCCTGCAGGATGTAGGACAGACCGATGTAGTCCATGCGTCGATGACGTTGATCGATGGCATGGAAGCCCTCAATAAAGGCCGTCGCAATGGAGTAGATGAGGTAGAGCGTCACCACGCCCAAGGAGGCAAGACCATTGGTGAGCAGCGAGTAGACGACGCCCAGAACGAAGGCGATCGTCGAGCTAAGGATCCGTAGACCGATGTACTCCCCCGAAGCACGCTCACCCCTGATATCGGTAACGTGCAAGGTACGCAGACGAAATTCTGCAAACGGAATCGCCAGACTTGAGACTGTGGAGGCCAAGGTAAGTACACCGTTGCCATCAAAGCCCGTCGACAGCCGTACGACGGCGATGGTGACAAGGTAATTACATGCCAGTCGCACCATCGAGCCTGTGGTATTCCACAGCATATTGGTACGCAGAGACAGGCCGTCCTGAGATCCGTTCAGCTCGGAACTAGCAGGCACGGCACCACTTCCTCATCTAAAAAGCGTACGGCGGACGACCTTGGCGGGCAGGAAGAGGGAGGCCGCCAGCAGCCGCGAGGGCGCGCTACGGACCGGGTCCTTCTTCCCAGCAAGATCACAGCCCACCAGGTAGAGCATGGTTTCACGGATGCGTCCCTTGACAGTGGTGGATCGCTGGGCACAGTATCGCTTGTGCTTCCAATAGCCAATGGGGTTGCGTTTGGCATTGGCCACGAAGTTGTGGGTGAGCCCATCGGGCAGGTAGTGGCAAATGGTGAGAATCGTGTTGTCGGTAAGCATGTCGTAGTGCTCGTCGAGCCGGTAATACACGGAGGTCTCCGCAATGAAGATCTCACCTGGCGCCACGTCGTAGGGGTAGTCCCGCAGCACCTCAGTGCGGTGGATGAGAGAGGTGTCGCCACGAAAGCCCATCGTCTCGAACAGATCCCAGTACTTCACGTCGATACCATCGGCGGGCATCCAGGTATCCATAGGAGTGGCTTCATCTGTCCCGCGCAGTGCGACGAAGCCTGCGTAACGATCCTGGCCTTCGATACGCTTCCAGACCTTGAGGATGTGCTCAACCGCAGTGGGCACTAGCCAGTCATCTGAGTCGACGACGAAGAAAAGCGGACTTCCCGTGCGCTTGACGCCGCGATTGATCGCCCGAGGCTTTCCGCCGTTGTCCACGTGGAGGTAGTCGATACGGATGCGTGCTTCCTCTTGCCAGGAGCGGACGAGCTCGTCGGTGCCGTCGCTTGAGCCGTCGTCGACGATCAGCCACTCAAAATCGTGGGAGGTCTGAGCAAGTAAGCTTTCATAGAGCTTGCGCAGGGTATACGCACGCTGGTAGGTCGGGGTGAAGACGCAGACCGTGGGCGGTGTTGCAGGTGGTCGATCAGTCATCGTGTCCTCACTTCTCACTGTCCCCACCTACCCACACCACTCTTCTCAGGTGGGCTGGAGGCCGCTGATCGGGGGGGGGGATCTGTTCCCACGTCCCGTAGTAGGCGGTGAGGACATCGGCGGCTTTCGCAGGAACCGGAAAGCGTTCGCCCTCGAAGAACGCTTCCCCCACAGGGAAGAGGTCACTGGGGGCAAGGATGTTGCGCTCCATACGGTCGTCAACAAGCAGGACATAACGCGCGCGCGGGGAGCGCGCCGCCGGATCTAGGTTCACCGACCGAGCAAGCTCGTCAGCTCGGCGCGCCAGCCGATACTGATCAATGCGGCGAGTGAGCGGATAGATGGCGTATTTGAGAGCTCGTGCCCGAGCTGACGTCGCAAAGCGTGGGTCGGTGGCCGCCACGTGTCGCCAATAGACGAGGCGATACGCCTGGGCAGCGACGCGCTTCAGACGCGGCGACTCAATATCGACATAGTCGAGAGGAAAAATATCGACCCACAAGCCCGAAGCATGACGCTCATTGAGGAAAGACTCCTCGGCACGCGTCCGGGTATCAACAAGCTTGAAGAAGGGGTAGATCGAGGAGTGATCACGATAGGAAGTGAGCGTGTAACGAGAGCCCAGTTCCCCCACCCGAAAAAGGCGATAGAGCTCTTCATAGTCACTGCGAGGCATGTAGACATCGATGTCATCGTCCCAGGGAATAAAGCCCTTGTGGCGCATCGCGCCGATGAGGGTGCCATAGGCCAGGGCGTAGCGCAGCCCATGTGCTCGACAGACACGATCCAGCTCGCGTAGACACCCGAGCTCTACCTCTCGAATCTCCTCCATCGTTAACGCAGCCATCACCGACCCTCTCGCAGATTCCACTACGTCGCTCCTGGACTCACCGTGCCGCCGCCATGTTAGTCGCAGGTCATAGCAAGTCGCCGCAACTACCCGCGCGTTGCTCGCAGGACCTGGCCGAGGCCTAGCACATCACCGAGGGGCCATCCACTACCGGCTCTCGACGAAGATCCCGTGTTCACTTGACGAGTGCGGTACATTGAGTTCAAACACGAACCCTTCAGTTTAAGAACTGAACAAGGGAGGCAAGAGTAGTGAGTGAGACCATGATGCCGCTCAGGCACACCCAGTTCCACATCCTTAACACCGTGCGCGCGAGCAGCGAGAGACTCACGCAACGCGAACTCGCTGAGGCAGCAGGAGTCTCCCTGGGCACCGTGAACTCACGACTGCGTGAGCTGCAGGCAGCGGGCTACCTCTCCCCCGAAGGCGCCCTGACGCCGTCGGGCCTAGAGGCCCTGGCCCCCTACAAGGTGGACAACGCTGTCATTATGGCCGCAGGGTTGTCACAACGCTTCGCTCCGATCTCCTACGAGCGTCCCAAAGGCACTCTCAAGGTCCGCGGCGAGGTCCTCATCGAGCGCCAGATCAGACAGCTGCACGAGGCCGGTATCACTGACATCACGGTGGTTGTGGGTTACAAGAAGGAGTACTTCTTCTACCTCGCCGAGCGCTTCGGCGCCACGATCGTCGTCAACGACGACTACCTCACCCGCAACAACAACGGGTCACTGTGGCGGGTCCGCGAGCAGCTGGGAAACACCTACGTGTGCTCCTCTGACGACTACTTCACCACCAACCCCTTCGAGCCCTACGTCTACCAGGCCTACTACTCCGCCCAGTACGTCGAGGGCCCTACTCAGGAGTGGTGCATCACCACCGGCAAGGGCGGACGCATCACCGGAGCGAGCGTCGGGGGCGCCGACGCGTGGACGATGCTGGGCCACGTCTACTTCGACCGAGCGTTCTCCACCAGGTTCGTCCAGATCCTGGAGCAGGTCTACGACCTGCCAGAGACCGAGGGAAAGCTGTGGGAGTCGATCTACCTGGACCACGTCAAGGAGCTCGACATGGTGATGCGCAAGTACCCCGCCGGCGTCATCAACGAGTTCGACTCAGTGGACGAGATCCGCTCCTTCGACCCGCTGTTCATGGAGAACGTGGACTCCGAGGTCTTTGACACGATCTCCAGGGCCCTGGACTGCGCCAAGTCCGAGATCACCGACTTCTATCCCCTCAAGCAGGGCATCACAAACCTGTCGTGCCACTTCGCCGTGGGCGACAATGAGTACGTCTACCGCCACCCCGGTATCGGTACCGAGAAGCTTGTCAATCGTCAGGCAGAGCTCGAGGCACTTACGCTCGCCAGCGAGCTGGGGCTGGATGAGACCTTCGTCCAAGGCGACGCCACACACGGCTGGAAGATCTCTCGTTTTGTCCCTGGTGCTCGCAACCTTGACGTCTCAAGTCCTGAGGAGCTTCGGCGCGCCATGGAGATGGCGCGCGAGCTGCACGGCTGCGGACGCACGCTTCCCCGTACCTTCGACTTCGTCAGTGAGGGGATGCGTTACGAGGCCCTGCTGGAGCAGCTCGGACCGATCGATGTTCCCGGCTACCAAGAGCTGCGAGACAAGGTGATGCGGCTCAAGGACCACGCCAGTGCGGACGGCTTCCCCACCGGACCGAGCCACAACGACTTCTTCCCGCTCAACTTCCTCGTGATCGAGGACGGGACGATAGAGCTCATCGACTGGGAGTACGCCGGCATGTCCGACGTCGCCAGCGACTTTGGAACCATGGTCGTGTGCACACAGATGACGCCCGCGCACGGCGAGGAGGCCCTGGGCTACTACTTCGGTCGGACACCTACTGATGCTGAGCGACGCCACTTCTGGGCCTATGTGGTCTTCGCAGGCTGGTGCTGGTACGTGTGGGCGCTCCTCAAGGAGGCAGAGGGCGACGACGTCGGCGAGTGGCTGTTTATCTACTACCGTCACGCTGCCGCCTACGTGGATCAGCTGCTCGAGGCCTACGAGAGAGGCAGCGCCCCGGTCCTGACAGGTGTCCTGGCAGGAAGCAAGGAGAGCTGACCATGCGTTACGGAATTCTTAGCGGCGCCCTGTGGGGACTGGACACCGTCATTCTTGGTATGGCACTGCTGCTGGCCCCGTTCCTGGGGGCGGGCCAGTCCTCAATCGCCTCAGCCCTTCTTCACGACCTCGCCTGCGCGCTGATCCTTCTAGTGTACATGGGGGTGCGTGGGAGGCTCAGGCACACGCTCCGGGCGGCTCGCACCCGCAGCGGCCGGGCGGTCATGGGGGCTGCGCTCCTTGGCGGACCGCTCGGAATGTCTGGCTATCTCATCGCTATCGACAACATCGGACCGGCCTACACCGCGATCATCTCCACCTTCTACCCCGCAGTCGGGACGGCGTTGGCAGCATTGTTCCTCAAGGAGCGGATGCGTCCGCGGCAGGTCGTGGCGCTCATGGTGGCCCTGGGCGCCGTCATCATGGTGGGATGGTCCTCCTCAGGCGCCGAGGTCCCAGGCTCGGCCGTGCTGGGGACCCTCGCAGCACTGGCGTGCGTCATCGGCTGGGGCTCAGAGGCGGTCATCCTCGCCTGGGGCATGCGCGACGAGACGGTGGACAACGAGACGGCGCTTCAGCTGCGTGAGACCACCTCGGCGCTGGTGTACCTGGTGGTCGTCGCCCCCGTGGCTGGCGCGCTGGGGCTGGGACTACGTGCCTCAGTCACGCCAGCGGCCGCGGTGGTTGCGGCTGCGGCGCTGGCAGGAACGGTGTCCTACCTCTTCTACTACAAGGCGATCAACACCATTGGCGCCTCACGAGGGATGGCTCTGAACATCTCCTACTCGGCGTGGGCCGTGATCTTCGCCTTCCTGCTCCAGCACACCGTGCCCACGGCCTACCAGGTCGTGTGCTGCGTGGTGATCCTCACCGCAACCGTCCTCGCGGCGACGCCCCACTGGGCCAGCCTGCTGCGCGTTCGAGCGCAGGGTGCGGCTTCCGAGCCGCCTTCATGAGCCCGTGACACAATAACCCTAGCGCAGCGCGGGCTGCATGACGTCTCACCGAAGGGGCACATCTGTGGCAGAGCTTGGCGATCCGCAACTCCTGGCAAAGATTCAGCGCGCAGCAACGGATGTGCTCGCTGAGCTCGACCGTGTCTGCCAGGAGCTGGACATTCGCTACGTCGCCTACGGCGGCAGCGCGATTGGCGCGGTGCGTCACCAAGGCTTCATCCCGTGGGACGACGACGTCGACGTCTGCATGCCACGTGAGGACTATGAACGCTTCCTGCGCGAGGCACCGCCACTCCTAGCCCCGGAATTTGAGGTGGTCTCCCAGCTCACTCATCCCGACTACCCCCGTCCTTTCGGCGTACTGGGCATTGTAGATTCGGTCTTTACACCCAGTGTGGCTCGAAACCGCGCCTTCCAGGTGCCTCTTGGCATCGACCTGTTCCCGCTGGACCGCATTCCCAAGGATCGCCGCGCGTTCAAGCGCCAGAGCGCTGAGAGCTGGGTCTGGGGGCGCCTCATGTTTCTCCACGGCACGCCGACGCCAGACACTGGCCTGACCGGCCCCGCCAAGACTCTGGCTAAGGCCGTCTTCCACGCCACACATCAGGGTCTCAAAGTGCTCCACGTGTCCGCATCCCATCTCTACCGTCAATGGGAGAAGGTGGCCACTCGCTACAACAACACTGGTTCCCCGGTGCTCGGTGACTACTGCACACAGGATCCGTTGCGCTGGTCTGCCCGCGAGGATGAGCTCTTCCCCTCCATCCGCATGCCTTTTGGAGACATTGAGGTGGAGGTCGCTCGCAAGTTCGACGCAGTCCTCACTCGTGGCTACGGCGACTACATGAACCTGCCACCCGAGGACCAGAGGGTGAACCACGCAGCGGTCGAGGTGAGCTTCGGCGTCTGGCAGGACCCCGAGCAGTAACGAGCGCCGAGACGGCTCAGGATCGCCACGAAGGAAGCGAGGAACATGAAGATCGCCATGGTTGTCAACAGCTACCCGCCTCGCGTGGGTGGCTTGGAGTACCACATCGAGAATCTCGCCCAGGGACTGAGCGACCTCGGCCATGAGGTGTGGGTGCTCACGATCTCCTCCACGCCGGGCCGCCGTATCGATGGTGAGGTACGGGTACTCACAGGCCGCGCCCATCTGCCCATCGCGGATGTCATTACGCTGCCGAGCCTGGGTACGACACAGGCACTCACCCGATTCCTCGTCCAACACGGGATCGACCTCGTGTCGACCCATACACGTTTTTTCCCGATGAGCTTCGTGGGCCTTCAGGCCGCACGCCGCGCTGGGATTCCCGTCATCCATACCGAACACGGCAGCGGTTACGTTGCCAACTCCTCTCCCGTCATCTTCGTGGGCTCGCGTGCTGTCGACCTCACGATGGGCCGCTACGTGCTCACGCATGCCGACAAGGTGCTCGGGGTCTCCGAGCCGGCTGCGCGGTTCGCAGAAAAGCTTGGTGCCCCTGCGGCAGAGGTCTTCTACAACGCGATTACTCCGCCCCAGCCCACGCCCCCCTCCCCCGACCGTCCTACTCACCTTGTCTTTGTGGGCCGCGTCGTCGCAGGAAAGGGGTGGGACACCTTCCTTGAGGCAGTACGCCGGCTACGCGAGCGCGGCACGGAGGTAACGGGCGAGATACTGGGTGACGGAGCGGAGCGAGAACGTGCCGTTGCATATGCTCAGGAGCTGGGCGTGAGCGAGGTCGTCGCCGTGCGCGGTCGAGTGAGCCAGGAGCAGGTACGTCAGGCCTTGCGCGGCTCAACCCTCGTCAACCCCACCGTCCTCTCGGAGGGTTTCCAAACCACCCTGCTGGAGGCCATCGCTGAGCGTGGGCGTGTCGTCACCTTTGATGTACCGGGAGCCTATCTTCTCCGTAAGCAAGGTGCGCCGGTCACGATCTGTGAAAGCAAAGATGCCGCGGGACTGTCTCAAGCGCTGATCGAGATGCTGAGTGCACCGCCTGGTCCTGCGGATCCGTCCTTCATCACGCAGTGGACGTGGCCAGTACGTGCGGCGCAGTACGCCACGATCGCCGAGCAGGTCATCGCGGCGCAGGTTCGCTGAGTCGGCCCGCTCAGGCTGCGCCGTCAGCCGTATCTTCCTGACTACCCTCATTCTCGACGGCGGAGCACGCCTTAAGCTCATCGACTTCCGCCCGCAAGATAGCAATTTCCTCAGTGAGGCGACGACGGTCCTCACTCGCCTGGGACAAGTCCACGCTGAAGCGCAGGGAAAGCAGAAGCAGAATGATGCCTGCAGTGAAGAAACCGAGGTTGAGAGGCACCTGCACGCCCAAGAGGGTGGAAAGGCGCTTCAGGGCTCCGGGTACGACAGAGAAGAAAAGACTGCCGAGCGCAATGACGATCCACCACGTGGCATAGCCCTCCTTCATCCCGGAGTTGCGCATCCGCAGGAAGACAGCGCCGAGAACGATGAGGCCAAAAAGAAGTCCCAGTAGGTAAGTCGAGAAGGCAGGATTCATATCTGGTCACCGTCCTCACGCAGGTTGGCGTCATAGCGACGAGTCAGAGCAATCCCGAGAGCGAGGAAAGCACGAAGAAGGAATCGTGCGGCCTGAAGAGGATTGTGCGACGGCGTACCACCCGCACGAGGTCGCATCTCGACGGCGACCTGCCGGATGGTGAGTCCCGAACGTACGGCGATGACGAGAGCCTCAATAGTGTCGCCGAGGTACTCGGCAGGATACTCACGGGCGAAGAGGGCGATTGCTCGGCGGCCAGCAAGCTTGAACCCGGAGGTGGTATCTGTAAGTTTTATGCCACAGATACGGGACAGGATCACCGCGAGCACGACCATGGCCCAGTAGCGCGGGCCACGCACCTCGTAGGTTCCCTTGCCAGCGAAGCGCGCACCAATGACGAGATCTGCATCCTCGCGCTCGGCAGCAGCCAGTAGCGCGGGAATTTCGGCCGGATCGTGCTGGCCGTCAGCGTCGAGCTGGACGGCATAGTCATAGCCGTGACGTTCGGCGTAGAGATAGCCAGCACGCATGGCTCCGCCAACGCCGAGGTTCAACGGTAGGTCAAGGACCTTGACCCCTGCCTCATGAGCAATGCGCGCGGTGCGGTCCGTGGACCCATCAGAGACAACAAGAATCTCGGCCCCTTCAGGTGCACGCTCCTTTATCTCGTCCAGGACGGATCCCAGAACTGCTTCCTCGTTCCAGGCAGGAATGATGACGAGAACGTGATTCATCAGGCCCTCGTCCCCGAGTTAGTGTTGAAGGACAAATTCTGTCGCGCAACAGACAGCGCAATCGCCAGGAAGACAAAAGCCGTAAGGCTGGTGCCGACCCACACAGCAAAAGGTGAGACTGGCATATCCCACCACCACTCGATCCCATTCAAGAGCGTGCGAGGCTGCCCCCCTAAAACACCGCGAGTAAAACGAAGAATCGTGATGTATAGAGTCAGCGAGTGTGCAACACCGATAAGAAGCACTATGGCCACGTGCTGCGGTCGGCTGAGCAGAGCCGTATCGTCAAGGTCTAGAGCAAGGAGCAAGAAGAAAAGAACTCCAAACAGAGGCAAGATATAACGCGCCTGATAACCAAAGAGGACAGGAAACACGCCAGCCCCGTGGAAAACAGCCGGCAAGCAGACAAGAGCACCAAATATCACGAGAGCCGCGAACCACTTCCTTAGACTGCCTCGCCTGAGAGCCACCATGAGAACAGCACCTGCTGCAATCAAGGACAAGGCGTAAGGAGCGTGTTCGCCAGTGGGGACGTCAACCCATCCAGGCGACCAACTGGAACCATAGAATCCAGCAAGGTAACGCGGCGCTGAAGCAAGTGCCCAGAGGAAGTTTGGTAGAGAGAACCCCGCTCCGCCTCCACTACCTCCACCGTTGGTCGGGAGGGCGGTCTGATTGGTGGTTCCGAGCATTGAATACACGCCCCACAGGCCCGCCATCCACATAAAAGCAAACTCAGGCCAGCGCGACCTGAAGTTCCATCGGATCGCGAAGGTGAGGGCAAGGGCCACGACAAGCATGTAAAAACTCACGTCAAAACGTGAAGAAAGACACAGAATCGCCCCTATCGCTGCCGCAGAAATGAGCGCCCAGCGCCGCCATCCATGCGACTGCGCGGCAGAAAAGGCAGCCGTCGTGAAGGAAAAAAGACCGGCGATTGCCCACGAGGTCGGATTGTTGGAGGCGATAAAGTATACACCCATCGGAAACCAGCACGCCGCAACCGCTAGCCCTATGGCGCGGCGCACGGAAGGCCGAGACATCGCCGAGATCGCCCCGATCAATATCACGGAGATGAGCACATTTACCGCTCGCATCCGGACGACGGAGCTCTCTATATCTTTACCAATCAACAAGTGGTGGAACTGGTAGTAACCAACGGGATAACCACCATCGTCATAGCGGAATGAATAGGTGTATCGATCATCCTTCATGCCCGAAGCGCAGGCAGCAGACTTAGCGGTCTCAAAGGAATAGCAAGTCATCGCCCGGGGACTCACACCCTCAGGAACACTGATCCAAGTCCCATCCTGCCCCTCTGTGGTCTGGCAATGCTCCGCAACTGGTCGCGGACACCAGATACTGCCCAGGTGATAGTCGTCGTCAGGCGATGAAGCAACTGGAGAAGCAACCGCCCATCCGAGGCCGGTCAGCAACATGGCAAGAAGCGCCGCAAAATAGAGGAAGTAGGAACGCCGCCCAGACTTCTCACCCTGCGCTCGCCGAGCAACGACAGGTCTTGCACTCACTTCCTCACACAGTTCCACAGTAGACTTAACCATCACGAAAGTGTCTCCACGTAAGCCTCCAGACGCGCCATCGAGTCCGCCGACGTAAAGCCGGCGGCTTTGATCTTGCTCAGGTCTAGCGCGGAGTGAGCGGGGCGCGGGGCGATACCTTCCTTGCCGGCGTAGTACTCCTGCGTACTCACACTGGTGACCTCACTCGGGTCGTGGCCCAGCAGCTCGTAGACACGGCGCGCGACCTCGAACCATGAGACCACAGGCCCCTCACCGGAGAGGTTGTAGGTACCGTACTCGGCCTGTGTGGTGAGCAGGTGGATGATGCCGGCAGCAAGATCCGTCGTGAAGGTGAGTCGACCAGTCTGGTCCCCCACCACTGAGGGCTTCACGCCGCGCTCGGCCAGGCCCGCCATGGTCTTGACGAAGTTCTTGCCATCGCCGACCACCCAGCTAGTACGTACCAGATAGTGGCGCGGGGTGGCAGCCACAGCAGCGTCGCCACCAGCCTTCGACTGGCCATAGACGCCCAGGGGGCTCGGAGACTCGTCCTCGGTGTGGATCTTCTGCGCGCCATCAAAGGTGTACTCGCTGGAGATGTGCACCAAGGTCAGTGCGTGCTCGGAGGCGACACGAGCCAGGTTCGCGGGACCTGTAGCGTTAGCGCGCCAGGCAGCCGGGCGCCCCTCAGCCGTCTCAGCGGCATCGACAGCAGTCCACGCCGCGGCGTTGACGATGACGTCGTAGTCAGACCAGTCGATCTCGGCCAGGGCCGCAGCATCAGCGATGTCGATCTCCGGCAGGTCCACACCAGTGGCACTGAAACCAGCCTTGGGGAGCTGAGCCATCAGAGCTCGACCCAGCTGGCCCTTCGCACCAGTCACCAGGACGCGACGGCCAGCAGTCTCAGGCGCCGGGAAGGGCGTGACCTCAGCCAGACGCGGGTGCGCCTTGTCCTTGTCAGAGAGGACGGCCTCCTCCAACGGGATAGGCCACGGTACGTTGGCCGTCTCATCGGCAAGGTTCAAGAAGGTGTAGCGCGCCTCAGGCGACCAGTGGTCGTTGACAAGGTAGGTGTAGGCGGTGTTCGGCTCCAAGGTCTGGTAGGCGTTACCCACACCCTTAGGCACGAAGACAGCCACAGACGGGTCAATCTCGGTGGTGTAGACCGTTCCGAAAGAAGGGCCTTCGCGCAGATCCACCCAGGCACCGAAGACTCGGCCCGTCGCGACAGAAACAAACTTGTCCCAGGGCTCAGCGTGGATACCGCGGGTGACGCCCACCTCGTCATTGAACGAGATGTTGTTCTGGACAGGACCGAAGTCTGGAAGGCCAAGAGCAACCATCTTCTCCCGCTGCCAGTTCTCCTTGAACCAGCCGCGGTTGTCCCCGTGCACACTGAGGTCGATGCGCAGGAAGCCCGGAATGGGCGTGGTCTCGATCCCCAAGGGCTTGGTGTCGCTCATAGTCTCCATCCGAAGTAAATCCGTGGGCTGCTCATCGAAGGCCTGCACAGATCTGGGAGCAATCCATGCACGTGCCAACTTTACGTCCCTGCGCACATGGGGCACGTGCAGACCCCGTGGCACTGCGTCAGCATAATCGCTTCACGCAGCCGCAGCCGCGTGGTATGCCTCAAGATGGGCGCGAGCAGAAGCACGCCAGGTGAACTGTCCGCTGACGGCCCGCTCTTGCGCCGCGGTCCCAAGTGCTGCTCGCCGACATGGATCAGCGGCCAAGTCACTTAGGGCCTGCGCGATGGATTCAGCGCTCGTGCCGCAATAGGCGACGGCCTCTCCCCCGACCTCCGGCAGGCTGGTCTCTCGCGTGGTGAGCACTGCCGCACCGCATGCCATGGCTTCCAGCACAGGCAGCCCGAAGCCCTCAGCGATTGAGGGGTAGGCCAGCACCTGAGAGCCGGACAGGAAGCCTGGCAGGTCCTCAAGCGGGAGGTAGCCGGGACGGATCACCGTCATATGGCCGGGAACCTGAGCCAACGCTGGTTCGATCCCCTCATCCCACCCCTTGCCACCAGCCAGGACCAGGGCAGGCGGCTCGGGAGCGTGTTCAAAAGCCTGCACCCACCCTCGGACGAGGTTCGGCACGTTCTTGCGCGGCTCTAGCGTCCCGAGGAAGCCGATGTAGTCGCCTCCCTCCAAGCCCAGAGAGGCCGCCACACGAGCCCGTTCAGCATCGTCGACAGGATGGAAGACCTCGGTATCCACTCCGTGATAGGCCACGTAGAAGTGTGAAGGGTCGCCGTCGACGAAGCGCAAGGTCTCATCCCGCGTAGCAGCCGAAGGGACGACCAGGGCATCCGCGCCACGCACAGCACGGCGGATGGCACGGGTGAAGAAACGACGTTTGAGACGCGTATGGGCTTGTGGGTGGGAGAAGAAGGTGGCGTCATGCAAGGTGACCACCAGCGGTACCCGGTGCAAGGCCGGGTAGGTGTAGTGAGGAGAATGCAGTACATCGGGCCGCAGGCGGCGGATGAGCTCCGGTAGTCCCGTCTGCTCCCAGGCCATGCGCGCCCCACGGTTGGTGAAGGCCGGCGGTACAGCGAAGAGCCTGGCCTGGGGCACCTTGGCGGAGAAGTGCTCGACGTCGCGCTCCTGCACAGCCATCGCTAGCTGGACGCCTTCTGCCACCAGCTCCGGCACAAGATCATCCACGTAGCGGCCGACACCGCCCAGATTGGCGGGGATCGCCGTGGCGTCGAGAAGAACCTTCATGGACCTGAGACTAGCGAGGAAACGAGGCACAGTGCTGGGGCACACACCCTGCCCGTACCCTTAGGGTCATGTGCCTCTCGCCTTCGACGACGCCCTCGCCCTCTGCCGCCTCGCCGCGTGTCGCCATGGTGGTGGAGCAGATGTACCAACCCGTCCCTGGCGGGAGCGGCACGTACATCACCGAGCTCGCTCAGGCCGCACTGGCACGTGGGGCACGAATCGCCGGGTTAACAGCGCATCATGGGGACTCGCTCGACCCCGCCGACGTCGGACTGCCGGCAGCCATGCCTCTGCGCTCCTCACGCCTGCCTCGCCTGGCCCTCTATGAATCCTGGAACCACGGTGGCTACCCACGTGCAGAGGCCCTCCTGCCAGGCAGTGAGGTGGTGCACGCGACGACGTGGGCCATCCCGGGCACTACCCTGCCCCTGGCAGTCACTGTCCATGATCTGGCCTTCCTCCGATCACCCGAGCACTTCACTCACCGAGGCAACGCCTACTTCCGCCGCTGCCTGGCTCGAACCATCGCCCACGCCGACGCCGTCATCGCCCCGTCTAGGGCCACCGCTGACGACTGTGTCGATGCCGGTATTGCGGCCGAGCGCATCGAGGTGATCCCACATGGTGTTCGCCCCCGGACGGTCAGCTCAGCGCATGTGGAGTCCTTCCGGCAGACTTACGGCCTCACCCGTCCGTACCTGTTGTGGACCGGCACACGTGAGCCACGTAAGAACCTGCGGGGTTTACTGGCTGCTTTTGAGCTAGCTGCGCCGCATCTACCTGATCTCGACCTGGTCCTCGTGGGCCCGGCCGGATGGGGCGAAGACTCGACCCAGCAGCCCGTACCAGAGGCCTTGCGCGCAAGAGTCCATGTGCTGGGCCGGCTGTCTGATGACGACCTTGCTGGCGCCTACCGTGGAGCACGTGCCTTCGCCTTTCCCTCGCACTGGGAGGGATTCGGCCTCCCCGTCCTAGAAGCCATGGCCTACGGGGCACCGGTGGTCACCAGTCGCGGTACATGCATGGAGGAAGTTGTGGGAGATGCTGGTTTGCTCGCTGATCCTTCCTCACCAGAAGATATTGCCGCGCAGCTCGTCCTAGCGGCAGGCAGTGCCCACGATGAGCTCGTCGAGACAGGGCGGGTACAGGCCGCTCGTTTTACCTGGGAAGCCTCTGCGGCCTCCCATCTCGCGCTCTATGAGGAGATCGCCCGGTGAAGGACGTACAGGGCAGGCGCCCCAGCGCGCGCATCGTCATCGTCAATTGGCGCCAGAGCGATCTCACTATCCAGGCTGCACGCTCACTTCAGTCGCAGCTGAGTGAGGGGGACCGTCTCGTCGTCGTCGATAACGGATCTGGGGACGGCTCTGCCCCACGCATCCGCAAGGCCGGCTTCGAGGTCGTTGAAGCCGCCACAAATGGTGGCTTTGCGGCCGGCGTCAATCTCGGAGCGCAAGATCTCACGGAAGACGCACTCGTCTTGCTCAATAACGACGCTGTGGCCAGACCGGGCTTCCTCTCTGCCCTGCTGGGAGGTCTCGGCGGCTCTGTCGGGGCGACGACGGCGCTCCTGCTGCTCACGGGCCGTTGGCGCCTTGCGCTACCAGGCGAAGAAGGCGAGCGCGCCCTCGACGGTAGGCTGTGGACTCGTGTGGATGAGGGCACCAGGACCACTGTTGGTGAGCAGGGAGAAGGCGTAGAGCTCGTGAACTCCACGGGCAATGTCGTCGACCGGCACGGCAACGGATATGACCGTGATTGGCTCACTCCCGTGAGCCAGCTCGACGCACCAGCGGAGGTCTTCGGCATCTGTGGCGGGGCCTGCGCCATCGCCGCACAGCCCTGGAAAGAACTCGGAGGGCTTCGCGAAGACCTCTTCATGTACTACGAGGACAGCGACTTCTCCTACCGTTTACGTCAGGCAGGCTATGAAGTGCGCTTCGTGGAGGAAGCAGTGGCGCAGCACGAGCACTCGGCGTCATCGGGCACGAACTCGGAGATGTTCATCCGTGTCAATACCCGAAACCGGCTCCTCGTGGCCGCCGACCACGCCTCGCGCGTGGTCTTCCTCGATGCACTGGTCCGCACCATCGTGCGGGCCCTCCGCACGGGGTTGAGAGGTCCCGTCGCTCAGGGTCTCCGAGAAGCCCTGAGGCGCCTCACGGACAAGAGCCTCAAGCCTCCGCACTGACACAACCGAGCACGCAGCCTCAGATTCGAAACCGCTATGCTCCTGTGCAACAGTGCTGCGCCATGGGATCACAATGTCTCGCGGACAGCGCGATGACGGCACAAGCTCAGGTCAAGGAGGAACGCAGGTGACCACCGCCTCGGAACGCGCTGAGCGTTTAGCACTGGAGCCAATGCGTGCAGCAACCCCTCCAGCAGGTTTCTTCAAGGGTACTGGTGAATCCCTTCATGATATTTGGAGTCGCCGAGATCTCATTCGACGCCTTACTCGACGTGAGATTCGGGCCAAATACAAAGACTCAGTCCTCGGTGTCCTGTGGAGCCTTCTCAAGCCCTTCGTCAACCTCCTCATCTACGTCCTGGTCCTAGGGCGCATTATGGGTGCCGAGCGCTCTATCCCAGACTTCGCTATCTATGTCTTCACCGGTCTCACCGCATGGCAGTTGTTCTCAGACATCATCTCGACCTCCACTGCCTCAATTATCAATAACTCAGGGATCATCAAGAAGATTCAGCTCCCCAGGGAGATCTTTCCAATCTCCGCGGCCGGCGCCTCATTGTTTAACTTCCTGATGCAATTCATGATCCTCGTTCTCGCCGTCACGATCCTGCCTCTCACCAGCAATGCGACGCCACCACAGCTTGGAGCCAATCTCCTCTACCTGCCTTACGCTCTGGTGCTTTTACTTGTCTGGGCCCTCACCCTGGGCCTAGCCCTGTCTGCTCTTAATGTCTACCTGCGAGACATTCAGTACCTCGTCGAGATTGCTCTCATAGTCGGCATGTGGGCCTCTCCTATCGTCTACTCCTGGGAGATGGTGACAAAGGTGGCACACGGCTCGTCCTGGATTGAGGGTCTCTACCTCGCTAACCCTGTCACCCTAGTCGTCATGGGCTTCCAACGCTCCATGTGGGGAGCGGGGGCAGACCAGGTTCTCGCGCCGCACCTCCTTACTCGCATGAGCGTTAGCCTGGTAATCGGCTTGATCAGCCTCGGCTTGGCGCAGCGTCTTTTCGCCGTCCTTCAGCGCAACTTTGCTCAGGAGCTCTAACATGACCACTGTCATCTCCGCAGAAAGCATTGGAAAACGCTTCGTCGTCCATAAGGACAAGTCCCTCAAAGAACGTGTTGTCAACGCCCGGGCCTCACGGAGACATCGTGAGGACTTCTGGGCCCTCGATGACATCTCTCTCGAGATCGCTGCAGGCCAGAGCGTGGGGTTGGTAGGTGCTAATGGTTCGGGCAAGTCGACTCTGCTCAAGGTGATCGGGGGCATTCTCACCCCCGATCGTGGCTCGGTACGCCTGCGAGGTCGTCTAGCCGCACTGCTAGAGCTTGGGGCCGGATTCCACCCAGACCTCACTGGCCGCGAGAACATCTACCTCAACGCAGCAATCCTGGGCCTGTCGGAAGCAGAAACTCAGCGACACTTTGATGAGATCGTCCACTTTTCCGGGATCGAAGAGTTCATCGACACCCAGGTGAAGTTCTACTCCTCCGGCATGTACGTACGCCTGGCCTTCTCAGTCGCTATCCATGTCGACCCAGATATCTTATTGGTCGACGAGGTTCTTGCGGTAGGCGATGAGCCTTTCCAGCGTAAGTGCCTCGAAAAGATCCGGCAGTTCCAGCAAGAAGGACGCACCATCGTCCTAGTCTCTCACTCCGAGGAGCAAGTACGCGAGGTGTGCGATCGCGCAATTATGCTCGATCACGGTCATGTTGTTCAGGATGGCTCTACCAACATGGTGATGGCAAGCCTGCGCAATAAGTATCAGCAGATCATCGAGGCTAACAGGACAGTGGCACCTATTGTCACCAGATCCTCCACTGGTCTGAGTTTCAAAAACGTCGACATCGACGCAACTCTTGACCCGCACGGCAGGCGACAGATTGCACCAGGAAATCCGCTGATCATCCGCGGCACGATTCTTGCGCCTTCCGGTCTACCTGAAGGCTGGGTGCTGTCAATGATGGTATCCAACACGGAGGGCGCCTCCGTGATTGGCACAAACTCACAGCTGCTCAATCACCGCTTGCCCCGGCTCCACGAGAGCGGCAGTTTTGAGGTCGTTCTCCAAGATCTTCAGCTCAGTGACGGCGAGTACAAGGTAACCCTCGCTGTTCTCGACCAGACGATGACTCCCATCGCCGAAGCAAACGATGCCCTGAGTTTCGTTGTGCACGGACCAGGCCTCACGATCGGAAATATCAATTCAATTCCGTTGCTGTCTGTCTCACCAGCCTGATATTTCTCCTACGATCTTTTGAACACTTCATTAGGAGTCCACCTTGAAATACCGCACAATTGTCGACCTCAGCGAACCGAATTCGAGTCAAGCCATCATCGCCAGGCAGATTGACGCCCTGTGCCCGCGGGGAGCCCGCGTCCTTGATCTTGGCTGTGCAGCAGGAGACCTCGGCGCGGCTCTCACTGAGCAAGGTTTTCATGTCACAGGTATCGATCGAGACGCTGAGGCGCTCGCAATTGCTAAGGACCGCATGGCACGCACCCTCGAGGCAGATTTGGCGGAGCGCTCGTGGGTGGGAGCACTTCGTGATGTGGCACCCAACGAGTCCTTTCACGCGATCTGTCTGGGAGACCTTATCGACCAGCTCACCGAGCCTGCTACTTTTCTTCGTGAGGCCCTTGAGTTCTTAGCCACTGAGGGTGTTGTTCTGATCTCAGTGCCAAATGTTGCTCACGGCGCGCTGCGTCTCTCTCTGCTTCAGGGCCAGTGGAGATATACTGAGGAGGGACTGCTTGATAGCACTCACACGCGTTTCTTCACGCTGAATTCAGCTGCTGAGCTCATCCGCTCATGCGGCCTGGGGATTAGTGAGATCAAGGCGACTAGCCGTGAGGTCTTAGACACCGAGGTCTTGATTGACGACGCAGGCTTGCCCGGGTCGATTGTTGAATGGGTTCGCAACCAGGACGGGACAAGCGACTATCAGTACGTTTTCACCTGTTCACCTCAGACACCACCTAATGCTCCCCTGCCTGCTGTCATCCGCGAGGCACCTGCGTCGCGCCCCTATGACCAACATGCTGAACGCCACCGCCTCGAAGCCCATCAAAACCTTGTGAGCCAGCGCCGTGAGCACTTGTTTGAGACAACAGCCCAGCAGCGATACGACACGCTGACGACTCGCGACAAAATCATTGGTCTTCAGGCCCAGGTTGCTCTGCTCAAGAAACAGCTTAATGACCGCGAGATCGAGGCCATTGCGCTGCACGATCAGCTCGTGCGTGCTCACTCTCGACTAGACAGGACCATTGAGGGCGTTACCTATCGGGCAGTACGCAAGACTCTGCGTAGGTTTAAGAAGGGCGAGTGAACATGAGCGCCCCATTTTTCTCCATCCTTACACCGGTCTACAAGCCACGCCCCGATCACCTGGAACTGACTATTGAGTCTGTCCGGTCCCAGACCTGTGAGGATTGGGAGTGGATCCTTGTCGATGATGCCTCAGGAGATCAGGCAGTCCTTCAGGTGCTTCGCCGAGCGGCACAGCGTGACCCGCGCATTAACGTCGTCGAGCGAGAGACGAATGGTCATATCGTCGCTGCTTCCAATGATGCGCTTGCCCGCGCCAAGGGCAACTGGATAATCCTGGTCGATCATGATGATCTTCTTGTTCCCGACTCTTTGACGGTCATCAAGGCAGCCATTGACGCTCATCCTCGAGCGGGCTACATCTACACCGATGAAGACAAAATCGACAACGACGGCAACCTGTCACAGGAATTTCGCAAGCCAGATTGGTCGCCAGAACGTTTACGTCACCAGATGTATCTCGGACATCTCTCAGGACTCCGCCACGATCTTGTCACACAGGTCGGAGGGTTTCATGAAGGGTTCGATGGCTCTCAGGACCATGATCTCGCCTTACGCGTGACCGAGATCAGCGAGGAAGTGGTCCATGTCCCCCGCACCCTATATCACTGGCGTATCGTCCCTGGCTCCACCGCTGGAGATTCCACCGCCAAGGACTACGCCAGCGTAGCAGGGCTGAAGGCAGTCCAAGCACACTTGGAGCGAGTAGGCCTGGATGCAACGATGACCGCTGAACCACACCCTACAATTCCATACACCTATAACCTGCACCGTGAGCTTCCTGAAGACACGCTCGTAAGCGTGGTCATTCCAACGCGCGGAACACAAGGCAGGATCTGGGGCAAGCGTCGTGTCCTCGTCGTCGACGCTATTCGCTCTTTGCTGACTCATACCTCGCATGAGCAGCTGGAGATCGTCGTCGTCTATGACCTCGACACCCCCCAAGAAGTCCTGACTGAGCTCAAAGAAGTCGCAGGCGCCTCGCTCACTTTGCTTCCTTACGATGCTCCCTTCAATTTCTCCGACAAGTGCAACCGAGGCTTCCTCGCCTCCTCAGGTGATGTTGTTGTCTTCTTGAACGATGACACGGAGATCATCTCTGATCGTTTCGTTGAGGAACTATGTGCCCCGCTCGTTGAAGAAGATGTCGCAGCAACAGGTGCTCTGCTCTTCTATGAGGACTCCACGATTCAGCACGCAGGCCTTGGATTCCAAGACAACGAATTCGTTCACCCCTATCTCGGCGCCCAAAAGACAGATCCCGGTCATTTTGCTGAACTATGTGTCGATCACGAAGTCAGCGGCCTGACCGGTGCTGCTGTGGCTACACGTCGCGAAACCTTCGAGGAGATCGGAGGATTTACGCTTGACCTGCCAAGCAACTTCAACGACGTTGACTTTGCCTTTAAACTGCAGCATAAGGGTAAGCGCATGGTATGGCTCCACGACGTGCAAGCTTATCACTTTGAATCCAAGTCGCGGGTCAATACAGTGCACGGATGGGAGCACCAGTTCATTCTGGATCGCTGGGAGCAGCCAAAGACTGACCCCTATATGCCTTTCGCGACCACAGAACTGACGGAGATTCAAAAGGCGTTACGACTGTTGACAGGGGCCGCCGGCCCTCAATAGGAAAGAGGGTCGTGCATCGCCGAGGTCTGCGCGCCAGAAGGCTCTGTGGCTTCCCACGCGCAGACCTCGGCGATGCACATGCTTCAAGGGGATGAGTTCAGTGGCCTAGGAAAGCACAGCCCTATCGAGAGGTCTCCACCACCGACCTTCAAAGGCCTTGGTGACAAAAGCGACGACGGCCTTGACCAAGTGATCAAGGGCGACAGCCAGAGCCGCGATGATGATCAGGGAGGCCAGGAACATCATGGCGAACTGAATGGGGAGGAAAGCGCTGGTATCCATCACCATAAACAAACGCATGATGACGACGTGGTGTACCAGGAAGATCGGGTAGGAGTACTTTGCCCCCCACTCAATGAGGAGGCGGACTGGACCAATGGCCACATATCGGGCCACGGCGACGAGGATCAGGAAAGTCGAGATACCTACGAGCGCCGTACCCACATCTTTGGGCAGTACCGCAGGCCACAGCGAGTTTGCCAGGAGGACAAGGCCGGCACCTATGGCTGAGAACGGGTGGACTCGGCGAATATGACGAACGAGATAGATACCGAAGGCGAGTTCTGGCAGGCGCATCGTAAGGATCACCGAACCCGGGATTGACGGGAAATAGGTCTTCATCACGACGAAGGTGACAGCGAAGATGAGGAGGAGGCTCATTGCTGACGTCTTTGGGAAGCGATCCACGCACCACAATAGAAGGGGAAACACCACATAGAACAGGATGATGAAACCTAGAAACCACTCACCCAGCAAATAGGCCGTCGTGAATCCGAGGACGCTTGCCAAGCCATCGACGCCCAGGAGCGTCCAGATAAGAGAACGTGCCGGAGCCGCGTTCGGTGGTACACCATTGAGGGCCACAAAGAAGTAAAGCGTCCCCAGTAGCCAGGCGATCCAGAATGCCGGATAGATTCCTTTAAATCGCTTCCAATAGAAGCGACGAAGATCGACAGGGCGCTCGTAGGTATAGGCCAGCGCAGCACCAGAGATGATAAGAAAGAGGGACACACCGAGGTCGCCCACGTAGATACCAAAAGGCTGGTTAGTGAGCAGGTAGCGTCCGTCACTCAAGAAGGGGTTATTGAAGTGCGAGAGAACAACGAGCAAAGTTGCCAACGCACGCACGAGATCCAGATAGAACAAGCGTGGGCGTCGCTTCATCATCTGCGTAACAGCCGCAATTGGGGCCACGGACACCTCTGCTTCTCGCGAACTCATGGTCTCGCTCACGGTGTCCCCCATCATCTCTTCCTCCACATAGAACTTGCCGACCGCCACAGCGCTCGCACTCTCGGACGCATCGCCTGCGGTACCAGAACGGCCACCTGGGCTTTGACGATCTGGCGTGTACTACGCATATTGTTGAGACGAAGGAGCATCTCCATCGCTGTCCTGCCTCCCCATCTTTTCGCTATCGCTCGTGCGAAAGAATGCGTGTAATACGCCAGGGCTGTGAGCTCAGCGCGGGCAAACGAGTCGGAGAAGAGCCAGCCGGAGTAGTAGCCCCGAGCCTGTGCCATGTAGCAGTACACACGCTCAATGGCGTGGCTGATCGTACCGTCAATAGGAAGTGGCTCTGCCGGGAAGTCGTCATATCGCCATTCACGCTCCAAGAGTGGTCGAATGGCCTGCGGGCGGAACCAGAAAACTGAGCCGAACGGAGCAATCGCCTCCTTGTCCGGATCGATGGGAGCGTGCAGCCCGAAGGACGCCAAGAGCTCTTTGGTGTTCTTGTCATTGGGGCCCCAGCTAAAGGCCGAGATCGGGAAGTAGTCCCCGTGGTGGGGAGCCGAAGGGGTGAGAACACCCAGCCTGGGCTCAGCCTGGAAGGTAGCGATGACGTTGGAGACGAACTCTGGCGTTGCCAGGACGTTCTCGAAGCAGCGCTTCGCGAAGCCCTCACCGACGGAACCGGGGCGGATCTGCGTGACCTTCTTGTCATGGATGAAGCAGACGAGGTCATAGTCCAGCAGGCGTGGGCAAGCACCCACGAGCAGCGCAGCGACGTCGCGCCCTCGGTTCTCAATGAGGATGGTCTCAACATTGAGTGAAAGACCTGCTGTCGCCTCGCGCACCTGCTGCGCCTTCGCTTCAGTATCAACAGTGGCGATGAGGTCGCAGCCAGCCGGCATGGAAGCGGCGTAGTGAAGAAGCTGGGGCAGCAGGTCCATGTGGTAGACGTGCATGACCAGCGCGATCTTGCTCTCCTCGGGCTGCACCGCGACCGCCTGTGTGGGCAGGATGTAGGTGAGCTCAAGGTTCTTGACGAGATCTGCGAGGTTGTTGGTTCGTAGCAGGTTCTCCCAGATGAGGTCCGTGTCGAAGTCGGTGTGGTCGCGCAGGTAGTCGTAGAGCTCGCGCGTGGTGGTGCCAACAGACTGGTCCAGGACATCGCCGTAGTCGTGGAAGAAAGAGCGGCGTTTGAAGATCGGGCAGCGCTTGTCCTTGATCAGGGTGACCGGCGCAAAGACAACAGGCTGGTAGGTGAAACCTTCGAGGTCGTCTGTGTTGACGTACGCCTCTGCCTTGAATCCGCGGTCCTGGAAGTAGCGGGTGAAGGGAATCTCGTGCTTGGTGACAGAGTCGAGGTAGGTCTCCATCTCCGGCAGGTTGTCCCAGTAGTCCTGGAATGCCTGACTCTGCACCAGGGAGCGGCGGTAGACGTGGAAATGGGACTGCAGGTGGCGAGGGTGGTGAAGCTCGTCAATTTCACCGCGATACTCCGACGGCGCGGCGTGGAACCATGTGGGGCCCCAGAAGTCTAGGTCTCGGCCCGCCATCTCGGAGAACATCTCCTCAAAGGGGTACACCGGCCCCATGATGGTGGCGTTAAAGAGGACGATCTCATCGAACTGCGTCAAGGCGGACCACCCGTAGTGGTCAAGAGCGGCCTTGTACGCCCATGCGTCCAGACCTCTGTTCTCACGCACAAGAAGATGATCGGCATAGCGGGTCAGGGCGACACGACCCTGATCAGTCAGCTTCCCGTTGACGACGACGACGAGCTCGGCAAGCTGGGTCTTCATGCCTTCCAGCATGACCTCGACGTAACGGTCCACGATGCCTTCGCCGTCGTAGAAGAAGAAGATTCCTAGACGGCGAGAATCAGTACCGAGGATCATGGACAGCCCTTCGTACTCAGCACAGGACCCCAGGGAATCACATATGAAGCACCCTGGGGCTCGGTCACAAGGTCAGCGAGCGAGGATCTCGTTGATCTTACTCGGGTCACCCCACACGCCTGGCGAGTCGTAGGGCCGGTCCGGGAAAGCCCCGTATTCAAGGGTAATATTGAGGTTGTTCTCGGCGATGTAGCGCTCGACTCGCTCAGCGAGGCCCACCGGACGGCCTGTGCAGGCGTTGATGATGCCGTTGACCTCCTCCTGAGCGAGGATGGCAGAGATCTGCTGGGCCAGCTCATCGATAGAGATGAAGTCGTACTTGTTCTTGCCCGTGGTGAAGGGGAAGGTCTTACGCCCCTGCTCAGCGGCGTCAAGCAGCTTGGAGAAGATCGAGGAGCCGAACTTGTCATCCCCTACGATGTAGTAGGCACGGATCCACTGCAGAATGCCACCGTGCGCCTGGGCCGAGAGAAAAGCAAGCTCGCGCAGAGCATTCTTTGAGATGCCGTACAAGGACGCCGGCGAGCACGGAGTGTCCTCTGTGATAGGGCCTTCCCAGTAGCCGACCTCATGCATCGTGCCCATGACAGCGAGCTGCTTCAGACCTCCTGCGTAGAGGTTCTCAATGAGCTCATAGTGTCTCGGAAGGTCGTCAATGTGAGCGGGAGATCCATGCTTGAAGCCATCACGCCAGGCCATGTGGAGCACAGCATCCGGCCGTCCCATCTGGTCATAGATGTCTTTACCACCAGAGAAAAGATCAAGAGGCAGACGGTCCGCTCGCTCATCCACGCCGTCGAGCCGCAGGTCAACAGCAGTGACCTCCAGGCCACGGTCCAAAAGCGCCGTCACCACATGCCGACCGATGTATCCCCCAGCACCAGTCACAAGAACAGACTTTCCCACGGCCAGGATCGTATCAGGGGCGGCGGCGCGGTTTGGGGAGGAGTCGCGTGATACCACCGTTTAGACGTCGGTAGGCAGGCTTGAGAGTCTCAGCGAGACCTGGTAGGCGGTGTTCAAGCTCGCGTCGAACCATCGCGCCGAGGCTCGCCTGCGGACCGCTGCGGGAAGCGAGATAGCGCTGGGCCTCTTCAACATCCTCGGGCAGCAAGGCAGCGAGCGCCTGGTAACGATATTCAAGCAGAGCGTAATCCTGCTGAGCTCGGCCGGTCAGAAGCTGACGAAAGTGGGCACCCGTACTAAGGAGGGCTGGGACTTCAAGGAATTCAAGGAGCTGACCAGCATCGCGGGCACCGTATGCGGTCCTCAGCGCAGACAGATCACAGGAACGCAGCACTGTCAGACCTGCTGGACGCACAAGGATAGGAGCGCGATAGGCACTGACTGGGCTGTGAGCATCCAACGGAACGCTCAGGCCCAGCGCCGAAGCGCAGTCAACAGCAGCATCCCGGAGGCCCTGCCAGCCGTGTCCCAGCGCTGAGCTGCCACGCACGGGGCTTGGGAGGCCCAGGCCGCCCAGGCTCGGATGCTGGTAGAACAACGATCGCGCCGCCAGCAGGATAGCCAGATCACGAGTGACCGGCTGCTCACCCTCCCCGTCAGGAACCTGTGCGGTGCACTCTTCCGGGGTCTCTTCTCCCCCAGCGCATGTCAGGCGCAGGAGCACACGATCCTTCTCGTCATCATCCAGAAGGTCGGCAGCGTCGCTCAGGAGCGCTGCGAGCGCGCCCAGATCCGGCTGACTTGCCACACGCAGCTCCGCCCGCCCGCGCAGGTCTTCTCCGACCTGTGAAAGAGCAGCCTCTGCCTCACTCTCAACGCGGGAATCGACGGTGAGGATCACGCGTACGCATGTGCGGGCATCGCTGAGGACCCTCAGCCTCGCGACAATCTGCTCAGCTGACGCCCCATCTCCGACATGAAGGTGCGCGTAGAAGGGCATCTCAACCTCGGGTGAGGCTACGTCGTCTGGACGCTGCTCAGTGAGCCCAGCGTTCGCAAGCAGAGTGCGTGGTTCGCTCGAACGGACCAGGCCGGAGAGGATCATGGACTCACTCACCGCGCTGTCCGGAGTCTGACTCACCGTCCTCAGGATGTCGGCACCGTTGGCACCACAGGCGTCCAGATAGAGCGGGTCGTGGAAGAAGATGCGACGTTTGAGTGCCGGGCAGCCCGCCTGGAGCAAAGCCATGGGTTCTTCGAGAGACGGATTGAGGCTGGCGAATTCTTCCGCCGGGTACACCGCAAAGGAGCTGTACCCGCGTGCGTTGAAATATGGCGTGAAACGCGATTCATGATGTGCGATGGAGTCGTGATAGCTGCTGACAGGCGGCATGGTCTCCCAGTAGCGGCGGAAAGCCGGATCCCTCAGCAGAGGCGAGCGCACAGCGAGGAAATGAGACTGTAGATGCCGAGGCATCACTGCCTGACCTAAGAAGGGGTGAGGACGCTGTTCCGCGTGCTCCGTCAGTCCCCAGAACGAGGCCTCTACCCGTTCAGCAGCCTCCTTGAAGACCGGTTCCCAAGGACGCACCGGCGCGAAGAAGGTGTTGTTAAGCAGTACAAGCTCATCAAGGTCTCCGATCTGGTTCCAACCGAGGTGAGCCAAGCCGTCCTGATATCCGCCGACGTCCATGCCCTCGTTACCGCGTACGAGCACATCATGGGCAACCGCATCCAGCCGTGCTTTGCCAGCCACTGACACAGCACCGTTAACGACGACGAGAATGTGGTCAAGAAAGGGGAGCAAGCTCCTGATCACTTGGACCACGTAGTCATCAACGACACCGTCTCGGTCATAGAAGAGGTAGATACCCGCTCGCCGGCACGCTCTGAGCTCACTCGAGAGACCTTCGACCTCAGCTCCGCTCATGCTCACCTATCCACGCGATTGAGAGTAACGGTGTCCAACCGTCAGGTTCCGGACACCATCGGCAGCATAAGGCAGCTCCGTCTCTCAGCCGAAGTGGCTGCGCACCATCGCCATCAGGTCAGTTCCGTACCCCTTCGCCGTGGCCCACCCAGCACCACTCGGATTCTCCTGGGTGCCCAGGTACTCGATGTAGGGGGCGCTCCCCTTCTTCACGTAGGAGAAACGAGGATCGACCACGTCATGGGCCAGCCTGGCCGTCGTCACAGTCGGGTCGGCGTACGCCCGTAGGTGCTGTACCTGTGCCCTCAGCCCGATCTGGACGCTCGCGAAGCTGTTTCCCGGGTTACCTCCACCAGTCGCACCGAGTCCACCAAAGTTGAACTGAGTGGCCTTGACGTCCCCGCCGTACTGAAGCCAGCCGGTCTCCTTCATCGCCTGGACAAAGAGAAGCTCAGGACTCACGCCCTCGGCGGCAGCCTCGTCATAGGCAAGCCCGGCGAAAGCTGAGATCGTGCTGGCCCCACCACGTCCCAGCACAGAGGCCGGGTAGGTCTCTCCTGAGCGCTGGTAGGCAGCCACCATCTTGGCCACCGTCACTGATCGTGTGCTCGTCGGTGCGGCCATCACGAGGTGCAGTCCCTTGGCCTCCGCCTCAGAGATGTAGCCCTTCCAGGCTCCCGATGGAGCGAATTCGCTGTACCGACCGTCGATCAGCTGCGTACCAGTCACCATGGCACCGCTGCCACGCAGGTAGTACCACGTGCCGGAGAGATTGATCCACCCCGTGGACATCGCTCCGGAGGCGTTGAGGTAGTACCACGAGCCACCGATCTTCTGCCAGCCAGTGAGCATTACGCCAGAACGATCCAGGTAGTACCAGGTGCCGTTGACACTCAGCCAGCCGGTCATCATCTCGCCAGAGGAGCCGAGGTAGTACCAGCGTCCGTTGACATGAGCCCAACCAACAACCATGGCGTTGCCTGGCCTGAAGTAGTACCAGGTGCCGTTGATCAACTGCCACCCGAGCGCTGCGGCACCGCTGGGATGCAGGTAGTACCAGGTCGAGCCCAGGTGCAGCCACCCCGTCACCATCGCGCCGGAGTCACTCATGTAGTACCAGCTGCCGCTAACTTCAACCCAGCCGGTCGTCATGGCACCAGACCCGGTGAGGTAGTACCACTTTCCGCTGATTGCCTGCCATCCGGTGGCCATAGCGCCATTGACCGGCGAGAGGTAGTACCAGCTCCCGTTGACCTTCTGCCAGCCAGTCAGCCGTGCGCCGTCCGCGCCGTAGAGGTACCACGTCTTGTCAACAAGCCTCCACGTGGGAGCGGCAGGAGTCGATGAGCCGCCACCAGTCGATCCACTACTGATCTGGCTCTGAGCGACAGAGCGAATCTGCCCCATCTTGGAGTAGCCCCCGTCACCCGGACAGGTTGTGTACCCGACATCGCGGTGCGCAAGGATCCTGGGCAGGTTCACCACCTGACCAGCCTTGTACTTCTCCGTCGTCAGGATCGTGAAGCTCGCCGACGCTGACGCGTTGGTGACGCCAGAGCGCTTGAGGAACCAACCAGCCATCTTCCCTACGCGGTCAATCTGCACGTCGGTGGGGCTTGTCGAGACGTAGTTCCCCATCATGGAGATGCCCATGGTGCCCGTGTTTACGCCACGTGCGTGCCCGCCGATGACCATCTTCCCGGCGGCCGATGAGAGGGTGCCATAGCGGCCTTCAAAGACCTGGCCGTACTTGTCGACGAGGAAGTTGTATCCGATGTCCCCCCAGTCCAGCGTCACGGCATGGTAGTAGTAGATTCCTGCGACGATCGACGCTGACTGCGCTGCGGTGTAGTTGTTGGTTCCAGCCGTGTGGTGCACAACCACGTGCGCAGCGTTGGCGTACTTGGGGGACCACGTCATGTAGGCCTGATTGGCTCCCCACTCGGCGCGCGTCACGACGGGCACCGGCAAGCCGTTGGCGGTCGTTGTCGCAGCCAACGCCGTTGGCAGGTCGAGATTGACACCATGACCTGCGCTCGTCGCGGCAGAAGCAGTCGCACCAGTCGTCTCAGAGACATCCGTTCCTTCATCGGCGGTCGTCCCGTCCTCAGAGCCAACCGGCGCAGTGGCGTCCACCAACCGATCCACCAGCTGTTCCTGCGTGACCGCAGTGTCCTGAGCAATCTCCGTCGGATCCGCCTGAGTAGTTGTCACGTCATCGTCGGACAGAACCTCCTCGCCAGCAGGCTTCGCCGGAACGAGCGCCAGAGTGAGGTCCGTCGGCAGCGCACGGCCTCCACTGACGACCGCCGCCTGAATCGCATCAGCACCGCCGGTCACGAACTCATCCGTCCCTCCGTTGCCTGAGGCATCGTCCGGGCCCGCGTCAGCAGCTTCATTGAGGTACCAGGATGACCAGACACCGCCCTCACGCACTCGCAGATAGATCTGCGTCCCCGTGGGAAGGGCCTCACTACCGCTCCACGTGAAGCCTGCGACGAGGAAGCCGTCAACCTCCAGAGGCTCAGTGAGGAGGTCAGCGTCCCGCTCCAGGTCCGGAGCATCTGTGGCTGCAGCCAGCAGAGATGCGCGGGCAGGAGCGACCCCGTTTCCCTCGGCAGTCCCTGCGGGTACCTCAGCACCGGCCCCAGAGCCCGGCTCCTCCTCACTCAGACCCGCCTGCGCCAGCTCAGTGGTCTCACCACTGGCAGTAGTGAGCTCGATGAGCTGGACCGGTGCGGGGGCTGCCTCGCCAGCAGCCGGCTGAGCCTGAACCGCGGCAACCTGTCCAGCACCCGCGAGTACCAGGGAGATAGCGGATGCGACACGGAGGTAACGAGACGCCGGCATGGAGGGTCCTTTCGGCACGTGAAGGAGTTCCCACATCGCCGAGACGTGTGGGGCAGCCGTGACTGATGTGACTAGTGGGAACGATACTGAGATTCCACCGCAAGAAACGGCCAATTGAGGAGGATCACGTAACTACATGCATGTTGTTCATGCTCATGTACCGGATGACAGGATCGACCATCAACCCACCTGCAGCACTCCACCCCGGACACGGCCCCTGTGGCATCATGGCGAGCGGCAGAACGGCGTTGCTGCGCCGTACCCGATCGTTCAGGGAGCTTGTACATGAACGTCCTCATCACCGGAGGTGCCGGCTTCATCGGTGCCAACTTTGTCCACCAGACCCTCGTACGTCACCCAGACGCCAAGGTCACGGTCCTGGACAAGCTCACCTACGCCGGCAACAAGGGATCCCTGGCGGACCTGGGCGAGCGCGTCACCCTCGTCGTCGGCGACATCGCCGACGCTGACACCGTCGACCCGCTGGTCGCCGAGGCGGACGTCGTGGTCCACTTCGCCGCCGAGTCCCACAACGACAACTCGCTACTGGACCCCTCCCCCTTCATCCGTACCAACCTGGTCGGCACCTTCACCCTGCTGGAGGCAGTACGCCGCCACAAGGTGCGCTTCCACCACATCTCCACCGACGAGGTCTACGGAGACCTCGAGCTAGACGACCCGGCCAAGTTCGAGCCGACCACGCCCTACAACCCCTCCTCCCCCTACTCCTCCTCCAAGGCAGGCTCGGACCTGCTCGTACGCGCCTGGGTCCGCTCCTTCGGCGTGGAGGCCACCATCTCCAACTGCTCGAACAACTACGGCCCCTACCAGCACATCGAGAAGTTCATCCCCCGCCAGATCACCAACCTCATCGACGGAGTCAAGCCCAAGCTCTACGGAGCCGGTGAGAACGTCCGCGACTGGATCCACGTCCTGGACCACAACGACGCCGTGTGGGACATCATCGAGAAGGGCCGCATCGGCGAGACCTACCTCATCGGCGCCAACGGCGAGAAGAACAACAAGGAGGTCGTCGAGCTCATCCTCGAGCTCATGGGCTACGACAAGGACGACTACGAGCACGTCAACGACCGCCCCGGCCACGACATGCGCTACGCCATCGACAACTCCAAGCTCGTCGAGGAGCTCGGCTGGTCACCGAAGTACACCGACTTCCGCTCCGGCCTCCAGGCCACCATCGACTGGTACACCACCAACGAGGCCTGGTGGCGCCCCCTCAAGGCCGAGGTCGAAGCCAAGTACGCCGCACAGGGACAGTAACAGCTCCAGGCCTGTCAGGAGACGCCCCGAATTACTGCATGATGACAATCACGCCCGATATAGTGACATTATCGTCTCGACGCCTGCGCACAGCGTACGTCCCGCTTGCTGTCCTCACCCTCGCCCTCGGCGTCGCTATCCCGGCGCACGCCGATGACGCGGCGTCCACACCGATGCCTACGACCACCATCTCTCCCCCCCAGCAGCAGGAGACGGTCGGCACTGGATCGGACAGTACTTCTCAGCCTCCGGTCCCGTCCCAGGCCCCTGAGGCTGACGGTAGCGCCCAGTCACCCGTCAGGCTGACCGGGCAAGGCCGATGGATAGCCTCAGGCAGTCGCTGGTGGTGGCGAGACAATGATGGCTCGTACCCGCACGGCGTGTGGGGCGAGGTTGAGGGCAGCCTCTACGCCTTTGACGGCTCCGGATGGATGCGGACGGGCTGGTTCAAGGATGGTGACGCCTGGTACTACCTCACCGGCTCCGGCGCCATGGCGAGGGGATGGGCCAAGGTCGCCAGCACCTGGTACTACCTCGACCCCTCCACCGGCAAGATGGCCACCGGCTGGCTCGACACAGGCGGCACCACCTACTACCTCACCGCCTCCGGAGCCATGCACACCGGCTGGTTCAAGGATGGTGACGCCTGGTACTACCTCACCGGCTCCGGCGCCATGGCGAGGGGATGGGCCAAGGTCGCCAGCACCTGGTACTACCTCGACCCCTCCGACGGACACATGCACAGCGGCTGGGCAAAGGTGGGCTCGCACTGGTACTACCTCGCGCCCTCGGGTGACATGCGCACAGGCTGGCAGCAGGTCTCCGGCACCTGGTACTACCTCCACGGTGACGGTCACATGGCTACCGGATGGCTCCAGCTCGGCAGCACCTGGTACTACCTCGACCCCACCACCGGCAAGATGGCCACCGGCACCATCACCGTGGACGGCAAGACCTACTACCTCACCGGCTCAGGCGCCATGGCTACCGGGTGGACCAAGATCGACGGTGCTTGGTACTACTACACCTCTTCGGGGGATCTCGCTAAAGGTTGGCTGGACCTTGGCGGCACCTGGTACTACCTCGACCCCACCACCGGCAAGATGGCCACCGGCACCATCACCGTAAACGGCGGGACCTACAACCTGAGCCCGAGCGGGGCGTGGATCGGGTACACCGCTCCTGCTGGCTATCTGCAGCCGACCGATCGTATTACTCCCCTTGGCTGGGCCACGAACGAGCTGACGCCGGGGATGAACGGTGTCAAGGTCCGTATCGTCCAGCAGCGTCTAGGCATTAGTAATGGAAGCGCCTTGGCAACCGCCAACGGGACCTTTCAGAATGCTGTCCGAAACTTTCAGAGGCGAGCAGGGCTCCCTCAGACTGGTGTTGTTGACCAGCAGACCTGGAACGCCATGGGAACCGGCTTCTCCTGGTGGGTGGACCAGTACCAGGCCACACCGATCGGGCTGAGCGCGACCAGGAGTGAGCGCATCGAGGCGATGATCGGCTATGCCTGGAACCAGCTCGGCTCCTCATACACGTGGGGCGGAGCGGGTACCTACGGTCTTGGCTTTGACTGCTCCGGACTGGTGCTCCAGTCGCTGTACCACGGTGGCATGGACCCTCAGCCCATCAACGTCATCAAGCACGCGTGGCCGGCCTACCGCACGTCCCGCGAGCTCTACGCCTACCAGGGGTTCATGCACGTCCCCTTCAGTCAGCGACAGCGCGGGGACATCGTCTTCTATCGCAGCAGAGGGACCGTCGTCCATGTCTCGATCTACCTTGGCAACGACCAGGTGATCCACACCGACTACATGGGGCGGCCTGCACGAATTGACAACGTCACTGCAGGGTACTCCTGGGGAGCCATTGCCCCGGAGGTGGTTCGTCCCTTCCCGTGATCCATGCGCACCCCACAATGCTATGAGGGGGGCTGCCCGGAGCTTTCCGGACAGCCCCCTCATAGCACTTCTCGTTCACGTCGTCTAGAAGACCACAGGCCAGGACGGCATGCAGGCCGTCAAGGTGGTGTGTGCGGCGACCTGAGCGTCAGTGGCCTCCTGATACGCCGGATTCACTTCCGGCTCTCGCCCCTCCTTGACAGCCATCTCCGCTTCTCGTTCATCAGCGAACTCCGGGATCTCCCCCTGAGACAGGCGCGTAGTAATCATGACATAGTCATCGAGAGCCTGGATGGCGGCCTGTGCGGTCTCATCACCTCCAGCCGCGTCCTCCAGCTGCGACCGGTACTGGCCGTCAACCAGTGTCACGAAGGCCAGCCAGTGCGACTGCGAGTCCTGTCCAGCGGCAACATCTGCAGAAAATGCCTGGCCCTGCGAGGTCGTCGAGAGGGCTTCAGCGAGAATCGAATCCATCGCAGCACATCCATTCGTCGGTGCGATGGTCTGGGGAGGCCCAGATGGAACAGGAGCCGCCGAGGAGGCTGCACTTGGCCGCTGAGCCCCTACCGGATCAGAGCCGGGACTTGTGCAGGCTGCAGAGCCAAGGACGAGAAGTGCGACGCTAAGGGCTGCGGAAAGAACATGATGCCTCATAACTCGAGGCTAGCGTCCTGAAGCCGGTCGGTGCCTAGACTTCACGTCCAAAACAACATCAGGCATACCAGAGCCATGCTCCACTGCTAGCAAAACGAGACTCACGGCCATCAATGACGACGGTGTCTTTGTCGACCATCACACCATCCGTACCCAGGTAGTACCAGGTGCCAGCGACACTCTGCCACCCGGTTGCTATCGCACCATTGGGATGGAGGAAGTACCAGGCACCGTCCACCTTCACCCAACCGGTCGCCATCGCACCACTGGGTTGCAGGTAGTAACGAGCCCCACCGATATCCTGCCACCCAGTCCTCATAGCGCCGTCAGCGCCCAGGTAGTACCAGGTACCTCCCTGCTTCATCCAACCGCCGGAGCGCATCGCGCCAGAGGCCTCGAAGAAGTACCACGTCACACCGTCCTTGGCCCACCCAGTCGCCATCACGCCGGTGTCAGTGAGGTAGTACCACCGTCCCTGGTCCTGGACCCACGTGTTCTCACTTGCGTCAGGCTTGCCGTTGAACCAGTAGTACTGCCCCCAAGAGCTTCTTCCATCCCCACTGAGGAGTGGCCTTTCCTCCTTGATATGCCGTGACATGAGGTCCCGGCGAGGCTCGCCAGCGATAGACGAGAGACGTCTTGACCCCAGCGATAGCCACAGAGCTCTCATCCATGGTGAAGACCACGGCCTTACTGCCATTCGAGCGGATCTCGTCTGCCGGGTACCAGCTGACACCACGACGATTGAGGACATCAACCGTGTCGCTGAACATGTAGGAGTATGAGCCCGTCTGAACGGCAGGCTCCGGATCAAGAGCCTCGAGGAGCTCCTCACTGTTCGAACGGGACAGACCGTGGTGCCCGAGCTTGAGGAAGCCGCCCTTCCCGATCTCAGTTGCGAGACGGCTCTCATCCCCATCGGTCTTCTCGATATCGCCCGACAAGAATGCCGTCTTGCCGTGCGCCGTGACCTTGACGCCCCAGGACATGAGATTGGCGTCCGACAACGCGCCGGGATACTTGTAGTCCTCGGAGTAGCTGACGATCTCGACTTGCATGTCTCCGAGCTCAAAGACCGGGAAAGCAGTATGGAACGCAGAAGGATCAGGGACAACCGGCGCCGCTGGATCAGCAAGGCACCATAATCCTTCCCCGCTTTGCTCCCTGCCTCGACGAGCTGGTCGTAGATGTACTGCTTGTCCCACAGCCGCGCCGAGTCGGAGATCCATAGGTCAGTACTCAGGAGCGTAGATCCTCTTCGGCCTGTATCGCTCGATGACGGTGTCTGCCGTGCCGATATGATCCGAGTGAGGATGCGTACCGATATAGAAGTCGGCATCTGATGCGTTGACGCCGATCTGTCCTAGGTACCGCCAGGGCTCTCCTTCATAGTCCGGGCCCGAGGTGACGGTATGCGGACGAAGAAGGTAGCGAGGATCTGAGCCGTTCGGATAGTCACGATCTTCACCCGAGTCCACAAACGCAAAGCGGCCGTTGCTCTCCAGGATGATGGCATCAGATCCCGCGAAGGCCATGACATGAATCGCCTCCCGCTGGCTGCTACAGCCCCAGGCGCAGGAAAGACGACAAACAATGACGCGACAAGGTCCGCAACCATAGAGCACTGTCGGGATCAGGTCGGCTGGGGAACCAGATTTCTTCCTACAGACTGCTGGCACCGCTAGCCGGTTATCGTGCCTTGTGCCTCATCCGCGCTGGGAACGATCTTGACCTTGATGTGCGCGTTATAGAACTCGGACGAGTCATTGAGCCTCTCGCTAAGCGTGTCAACACCAAGCTCTTCGGCCAGGGTCTGGCTCAACGAGAACATATTGGTCCCCAGGCCCAGACGATCACCCTTGATCCCCACCCCCATCGCGGCCAGGGTCGTGGGGAAGATATCGACCGAGGTAAAGCTCCGGTTAGTCACTGGCCCCTCCGCCGTCACTCCGGGCGCAGGGTTGACGATGAGGTTGACAACCGTCCGGTCATAGTCTGCGCTCACCCCTACGCGTTCAAAGTAGGAGTCATCCATATAAAGGTGGTCACCAGTGATGACAATGGTCGTGTTGTCGTAGAAGGGTTGCTCCTGGATCCACCGAACCAGAGCCGTCACCTGCTGCTGAGAGTGCAGGACCACGTTAGACAGCTGCTCGGCATGGGGCCGTTCCGTCACCTCCTCGGAGAGATAACCGTCGGGGAAGTGCGTGTCCGCGTTCTCGAGGATGAAATAGAAGGGATCGCCTTGAGCCGCCAGCTGTGTGAGCTCCTGCTTGGCGAACTCATACATCTTGTCGTCCTCGTACCCCCACCACACGGAGTAGTCCTCAGGGAGGTAACCGTTCTGGGTCGCATAGACGTGATCAAAGATCTTAAAGGCTCCATGATCCTGGAACAGGTCGCGCTTGGCACCAAAGTCAGCGTTCGCAGCCATCATGATCTCGTTGGTGTACCCCTGTTCCTTAAGCAGGTCACCAACGGTCGCAAAGTCAGGGAAGTTGAACTGCTGGATATCAGTTGCCAGGACAGGCGACTTCAAGGCCACACCTGAGGTCTGGGCAAGCAGGCCCCCGACCGTGAAGGTCGCTCCAGGCAGCTGGTGAAACCCTCCCTTGAGCTCGGTGCTGGAGAAGCTGATGCTCTCCTCCGTCAGCTCCGCAAGATCAGGCATGAGGTCCACTGGCATCCCGCCACCCTGAACAGTGCTATAGAAGGTGTTCTCATAGGACTCAAGGAAGATCTGAATGAGATTTCGCTTCTGCGTCGGCCAGGACAGCTGCACGGAGCCCGGGTCGACGTAGTTGTCCTCGATAAAGGTCGACGGCGCTGCCGGGAAGAGAATCTCCTTCACCGGAAGAGCCCGAGTAAACCAGGTGCCGGTGGCTGCCACCGCAAGGACCCCGGTGACAGCCGCCACGCGACGCACCGCCTTGGCAGGCATGACCCTGTCACGCCCCGTCGCGCTGCGCAGCACCAGACGCATGTCCCACAACCCGATCACCAGACCGATCGCAGCCGCGCACACGGTGGGCGCCACCACGTAGTTGATGACCTGGCTGGTCACCTCAGACGTCGAGTTGGTCCGCCCGGTGGTGAGGGTGAACACCACCTCGTCGGCATCAACCTCACCGAAGTACGTTGAGACCCACCTCGTGCCGAAGCCCAGTAGCCCGGCCACGGCGTACACGAGCGCGCTGCCGACCGCCCACAGCACACGCTTCCACCACACAAGACCCTCCGGGTCTCGACGCAGCCGCAGGACCCCGCCCAAGGCCAGTGACCACAGAGCAAGAGGGATCCACACCGCCAGGTACACCACCGTGTACTTGTAGACGTACGGGAGCCGCTTCGCGGTGTAGAGCAGATGGTCGCTCGCACCGAAGGCCACTATGAGAGTGACGACGACAGCTGCAGCCAATGAGGTCGTCACGGAGCGACGGACCGCAGCCTCCCACGAGCGCCGCATCCGCAGGACCGGAGCGAGAGCAGCGGCAGACACCGCTGCCACCACCAGCTGAATGAGAAGCGCCATCAGCTCAAGCCGTTCCGTTGTCCGCCGTAAAATCTGCGTCAACCTTAGCTGAGCACGGGGCAACCCGTCACTGTCACGGCTGTTGCTACGGCCTTTGTGGGCCCTGTGGTCCCTGTCCCCGGTCACATCCTGTGACCTCCCACAGGCTCACCTGACCTCGGGAGGTGGTCTGGGCGTCGACCAGCCTCAGACCGTCATCGGGCCAGGCGGCCAGGTTCTTGTCCCAGCGCAGGGGAGCGTTGCCGTAGCGCAGACCAGCACTCTCACGCTCAACGCGCAGGTAGTAGCGGGCTCCGAGCCCAGTCAGGGCCTCGCAGGTGCGTGACCCCGGCACGAGCTCAGGCTCAGCCGCCGCCAGGACGTCCTCAGCAGTACCGTCCTCCGGTCCTGACCTCATGGGGTACACCACCCGCACCCCCGCCTGCGACCACAGGTAGGAGGTGCCCAGCGACGGCGCTCCGACCACCACGGCACCCTCGGGCAGCTTGTCAGCGACCCGGTCGTAAAAGGCCAGCTCCTCCCGCGTGGTCAGGGTGCCGAAGGCGATCTGGTCCTCTGCGTGCACGCTCTGGCTCAACCCCGTTGTCAGCGGGAGGCGGGCTGCCCCCATCGCGAGCGCACCAGCGCACAGCACGGCGGCCACGCACCGTGTGTCGCGTCCTCGGTCACGCCAACGCGCGACCAGTACCTGGATCCCGAGTCCGGCCGCAACCAGACCCGGGATGATGACTAAGGGCTCCACCCGCGACTTCTGCAGGTACCACAGACTGCCGATCTGGCGTCCACCCCACTGCGGACCGCCGACCAACGTCACGAGTGCCAGGGCCGTGAGCGCCGTTGCCGTCCAGGTCACCACACCAGCGCGCGATCGTCTGTGACGCCATCCGATAACGGCTAGGGCCGTTACCACCAGCCCCGTCGGCACACCGTGCCAGGCGAGCGGCCCGTACATCGGCGCGTCAGCCACGGCCTGGGCCAGGGTGCCTACGGCGCTACCTCCAGGCCTCTCGTAGCCGAGGAGGGACGCGATCGGTGCACGCATCGCCCAGACGCCGCTCACCAGCGCCAGCGCCAGGCTCACCAGTCCCGCCGTCACACGGAGGCGTCGACGCGCACCCCGTACCGTCGCCGTCGTCGCCACCGGCACCGCGAGCACCAGGAGGTTGAAGGCCCCGGACCCGTGTGCCAGCACAGTGCCTGCAGCCGCCTCCGCGACCAGGACCAGCCCTGGGCCCCACTGTGCTGAGCGCCTGGCCCACGCGACAAGGGCAAGTACCCCAGGCAGGCAGACCACGGACAGCGCGTAGGGCCACACGCTCAGGGTGGTGAGAAGCACGGTCGGTGCACCCACGGTGCTTGCCGCCGCCAGCATCGTCACCACACTCGCCCACTGCCTACGCCCTAGCACCGCCGTCACGAGTCCGCCCACTCCCACGGGCCATGCCACTGCGGCGAGTATGAGGACCAGTGCGTTGGAAGCCTGAGGGACCGTGCCCGGCAGCAGCGCAACGACGCCGTGCCACACCGTCGGGTAGTAGACCTTCTGCCCGTGGTAGAGCGCAGCGAGCCCACCCAGGCTCGAGGCGTTACCACCCTGGCGGATCTCCTGGGCCGCGCTGAGGTGGAAGATCGCGTCGAAGGCCTGAGCTGGGCCGCTTGCGTCTCCGCCGACGAGCAGCCCTGCCCCCACGAGGCAGGCGGCTGCCGCTGCGGCCAGCGGCAGTGCCCAGGACGGAGCGGCTCCATCCAGGACGACCGCGTGGCCGACGGAGGCTGTCTGCGCAGGTCTGTCCAACTGGATCTTCCCCTGTCGCAGCCAGGCAGGCAGGCGTAGTACCCCCCAGGTCAGGGCCGTCAGGGCCACGCCCAGCACGACCGTGACCTCCCAGCCCCAAGGAAGCCAGGCAAGCCTGAGGTATCCGGCGGTGATCTCTGCCAGGCCGATGACGGCGCAGCTCAGCGGCAGGCTGGCTGCTGCGAGCACCGCGCCGCGCAGGCCGCTGGCACGCCCGATCAGGGCCCCGGGCCCTCCAAGGAGCAGGAGGGCGGTGAGGCAGGCTAGCGCCGTCGTCACCGGCCTCCGCCGATGACGAAGCGCGGGGTGCCCACCCACAG
>OENY01000078.1_pt1 | contig 42237 bp, 36 predicted proteins | sample 1539391 | NCBI WGS metagenome assembly OENY01 (sample SAMN03777356, study PRJEB22549) | human gut metagenome | biome: gut; feature: infant; material: feces | host: Homo sapiens | collected 2013-11-24 | reverse complement strand
GGTGGGGGCTGCTGTTTGGCGCAGGGCGTGCGCGGTGGGGCAGGTTGGGTTGACTGTTTCTTCTGCGCGGCGCATGAGTTCGGAAGCTGTTATATTTAGGCATTGGGCTATTTTTCCGATTTCTGCTCCGGTGAAGGGGGTGTGTCCGTTGAGTTTGGCAGAGAGTGTTGCGCGGCGATATTTCATTTCATCGGCTAGTGCGCCGATTGTTTTCTTTTGGCGGGCGAGTTCTGCTTGTATTTCGCTTGAGAGGGCGATTTCAAACCCTTTGAACCGACTTCGGTTTAATCTACTCATGGCACCCATAATGAACCGGCTTCGGTTCCTTGTCAAGTCGTAGGCGTGGCGTGTTCTGGGTTTAGTATGATTGCGGTATGTCTGCCCGGAAAAAACCTGTTGAGGATTTAGGTCGAAGTGTTGCTGCTGTACTGCAGGAGCAGACTAGGTTTTTGGGGTTGTCTTACAGGGCGCTAGCTAAGTCTGCTGGAATGTCTATGAACCGAGTTGGGATTATCTTTCGCAACGAAGGACCGGCGATTAACGTTGACGAGATTGTGCGTATGGCAAGCGCGCTTTTCCTACTCCCCTCGCAAGTGGTAGCAGAGGCAGAAGCGCGAATAGCTGAACCTGCTCCGTCCGCGAGCGCTCCGGGGTCGGATGGTTCGGGTGTTGGGAATGTTGCGCGGCTTGATTTTGGTCGCAGTAAGAGCAGGGTTGCCCGTGAGGACTTGGAAGAGCTAGAGCCTTTCGCGTGATTTGGAGGATTGGAATGGTAATGGTTGAGGATTGGCGCTATGGCTCGTAAACCTAAACCCGTAGACGGCCTAGACAGGGCGTGCAGTGCGCTGCTGCGAGAGCGAGCGAAGAAGAAAGGGGTTAGCCAGCAAAGGTTAGCTACGGCTACGGGGATTAGTCAGAACCGGGTAGGGATTATCCTTCGCGGGGAACGTGCGGCATCGGTAGGTGAAATCGCGAAAATTGCCGAATGCGTGGCCACCACTGCCAGCGCAGTAATAACACAGGCAGAAGCGCAGATGAGTGGCTCTGCCTCGTCCGCGAGTGATTTGGGTGCTGGTAATGTTGCGCGCCCGGATTTTGGTCGCGGTAAGAGCAGGAAAGTCAGCGAGGACTTGGAAGAGCTAGAGCCCTTCGCGTGATTTGGAGGATTGGAATGGTAATGGTTAAGGATTCGGTAGAAAACCAGCAGCTAGAAGAAGTAGAACAACAGATCATCGAGGGAGAATCTCGTCTTTCTTACTATGTTTCGGAGTACACGTTGGAGTATTACTCGGACAAGTTAGAGAACGGAGAGATTGTTATCCCGGATTATCAACGTAAGGATATTTGGGATGATAGTACGAAAACTCGGTTTATAGAGTCGTTGTTGTTAGGGATTCCGGTTCCGTTCTTGTTTTTATCTTTGGATAGAGAAACTGGGTTGTTGGAAATTGTTGATGGTTCGCAGCGTTTGCGTACTATTCGGGATTTCCTACACGACCGGTTAGTTCTTGGTCCTATGAAAGTTATTACGGCGGGCGAGGGGTTACGCTTTAGTTCTCTTTCTATGCCCAGGCAGCGCAAGCTCAAGAACTATTCGCTGCGTAGCATTATTTTGGAGGATGGGGATTCGGAGACACTTGCGGATCTGTTCGACCGTATTAACACCTCTGCTGAGGTAGCCAAGCCTCCTGAAGTTCGTAAAGGCGCTTTGAGTGGCCCGTTCCAGTCCTTAGTTCAAGAGCTGGCGCAAACAGAACCTTTGGTTTCCATGTCTCCGATGTCGCCAAGGTTAGCCAATCAGGGGCGCCGTGAAGAACTGGTAGCAAGATTCTTCGCGTTCCAATACGACTTGTCCGATTATCGCGACCGAGTACAAGATTTCATATACACCTACACAGAACGCATGAACCTCGCTTTGACGGAGAACCCAGATATAGAAAAAGAGATGCGGGAAACCTTCGCAAACACTATGGGGTATATAGACCAGGCGTTCCCGTATGGGTTTAGGCGAAAACCTGACGGAAACTTTACCCCCAATAGCCGGTTCGAAGCGATAGCAATTGGCAGCGCTCTGGCATTAAACTCAGGCAGAGAAATAATCCGAGATGCACAAGATATTGCAGACTTCTTGGAAAGCCGCCAGTTCAAGGAAGTCGTGCGCGCCGATGGAGCTAACGCTAAATCAAGACTTCTGGGAAGGATCAATACAGTTAAGGACTTCCTCCTAGGCAGTGATGCCTAATGGAAATCGCGTATAACGTGTTTCACGAACGCAGAGACGAAATAAGCGAGGCTCTCGATATAATCACCAAACTTGGCAAGACAACACCCCCTGATCCCCAACCACTGGTTACTCAGAGGGCAGCAACCCTGGTCATGGAATATACCTGGATTGAAGCCACAGTAACCGAAGCGCTTAGAGCTGTTATCCGTAAAGTTAAAAATGATCAAGTTCGCACCGAGAACCTCAACCAATCGATACAACGCCGCTTTCTAGTCGCACATACAGCACATCGCATGCCCAGCCTAGACAAGCTAGCTAAGTTCACCACAAGAATTCAGCACCTATCCGCTTTTCTGGATGGCGAAGCTATCCCCTCGGAAAGTAGCTTCCCACCTGCAAAATACGTCAAATCCCTAATGGAAAGCAGTGGAAATATAGACCACGAAGCAATCAAGAAAATCTGTAAGTATCTGGGTTTAAAATTTGACAAGAAAATCCACGAACACTACACAGAACAAAAAGCGCTCACCCGCGCGCAGGAATGTCTTACGGGACTAAAAAATGACCGCAATCGATTAACACACGGCGAAGTGAGCTTCAAAGAACTAGGAGCTAACCGCACAGAAAAGGATCTGACTGAGACTTTTAGAATCATCGATGAATACCTGTACGCAGTATTGGATATATTCAACGAGTACCTAGAGAACCAAGAATACCTAAACAGCAAGCAGTGACGCCTGAAAAGCCTCACCAACCGCCTTGCCCAGTACCGGGGGAACTGCATTTCCAATAAGGCGCCCTATCTGATCCGTTGCCGCCATCTCTCCGGGAGCAAAACTGTAGCCCTGCGGAAAACCCTGAAGCAACGCACCCTCCCGTAAACTCAACGCCCGATCTTGCGAGGGATGCCCAAACCTTCCAGTCCCGTAATTAAAAAACTGCGTAGTAATAGTGGGAGACGGTTCATCCCAACGCATTCGCCCATACACGCTCGCATAAAATTTCCCCGAACTCTTCCTATGGCAGGCAGCCAACAGCTTTTTATCCTCCCAATCCCTCCAAGTACCTCCCGGGATTGAAGCCTGGATACGACGCAAATTAAGCGCAGACAAACGCGCTGACCGATGCAAGGGGTCATGACCATCAGTCCCCCCTGCATCAATAGGGGTTAAACCTCCGATTACATCCGCAACACTTGTGTAGTCCCCCTGTTCTAAGTCACCCTCTGGAACAGATACAGCTCCAAGACGAGAAGCCATCAAGACCAGACGCCGCCGAGATTGCGCCAAACCAAGCCTACGCAAGTCAATCACGCTGTAAGAAACGCGATAGCCCGCCTTTTCCAGCCCAACAATAAACGCAGAAAACACAGGCGAGGCGCTCAAACCTGGAACATTCTCCATAGTCACAAACTCAGGTAGCGTCTCTAACGCGAGACGCTCAAACTCTTCCAACAATCGCCACCGCGGGTCAGAGCTGCCTCCCTGCCCACGCTTACGCATAGTCGAAAACGGCTGACAAGGAGCGCAGCCCGCGAGTAGTCTGACATCTTGTGGGTGCTTGTTCCAGATTTGTTGTAGCTGGTTTCCTGAGACGTCTTTGACATCAGAGAGGAAGAAATCGGCGTTAATGTTATGGGAGTAGGGGTAACGGCAAGCCGGATCTAGGTCATAACCGGCAAGAACGTTAATACCGGATTGTCTTAGCCCTAAGCTAAGTCCCCCTGCCCCGCAGAACAGGTCTATTGCTGCGATTGTTCTTGCCATACTCAGACTCTACTATCTTTCATTGACTTGTCCGCGAGCGAGAGGGGCGGGAAGCGTTCCAGTCGTCTATCGTTTTGGGTAGCCATCCGTGAGTAGCGTTCGTGGTGGTTCCAACGATTACATCCGGGGGTGGGAGCATACCTTTTGCGCGATACGAATACAGGGTTCCGCGTTTTATCCCGATTCTTTCTGCCACGTCCAGCGCAGATAGATAGCGTTTTGGTTGCTTAGTCACGGGCTTTATCCTGCCGGTACCCTACGGCGGTAAGGGCTAGCCATGCCGCTATGAATAGCCAGGTGTACCAGCGCAAACCGGTTGCTCGGGTTGCTAGAGCGATTATTAGTAGAGAGAGCGCTGAGGCGGTCATGTTTTTAGTGACCATGGTGTTCCTTTCTGGGGGTAAGTCATGAGATGCTAGGTGGTGAGGGGCTCAAGATACTTGGTTTATTTTGAACCCCTCACCTTTGCTTGTCAGCCCTTGCGGTGCTTACCACGTTTTCGCGGTTTGCGCTGCTGCCATAACTGCAGCCCTTGCAAGGTTAGGCTTGCAAGCATCAAGACTGACATCACCCAATCAGCTAGCCTCATAGGCATCACCCCTTTTTAGTTATCAATCAATGTGTTCTACTTGAACACCCTTTAAGTATAACATGATATCCATCTATTAGCAACAGTATTTACCCACATATTTCCCTAAATTCTTAGAAATCGGCTACGCCTAGTTCTAAACCTCGATACGCGAATCCATTTTGGCAGTCAGCTTTCTGTCCCGTTCGATAGTTGCGTGCTGATAGTGAAGCGCAACCTCCACATCCACATGCCCACCGCGCTCGAGCAGTTCCGCGAGCGTTGCGCCCTGCTGGGCAAAAATCGTTAACCCAGTATGGCGCAGATCGTGGAACACGAACCAACCCATGTCTAGCTGTTCGCGAGCGCGCTCGAATGCGCTGCGAATCGTGTTGTGATGTACCGGCGCACCCGGATCAGTGGTTCTGGGGAATACGGGAGCCGTGGGGTCTTTTGCTACCCAAGTAGATAGGTGTTGCTTTATCACTGGTACGAGGGCGGGCGGGATGGATATCTCACGGCGCCCGGCCTTGGTTTTCAGGTCTGTGTAAGCTCCGCCCATTTTCGAATTAGTCTGCCGAACAATACGCACCGTTGCCAGCTTTGGCTTATCCAGGTGGGTGAAATCGCCGCGCTGCAGGCCACAGACCTCCCCCATACGCATAGAACACCAGGCACCTAGTAGGACTGCTAGGCGTAGCCGCTCAGGCATCTCAGCCGCCAGTTCCTTAACCTCCTCGGGGGTTGCTACCTGGCGGCGCTCGGGGTCCTTTACCGGCTCGAATACTGGCCAGGTAACCCGGTTCAGCTCAGAGACGTCCATGTATCCGCGTTTTGCTGCCCATCGCAGTACCGCGCGGGTTACGTTCAAGGCATTAGCGGCCGCGCCCGGCTTTAGATCCTTAGAGGTCTGCGAGCAGTATGCTTCGATATCACTACAGGAAAGCTCCCCTAGATCCTTGTCCCCTAGTTTTTCTAGGGGGTAGCGCAGCTTCGAGGAATAGGTGTAGAGGGTAGAGCCTTTACGTCCTGCGGTCTTTAGGCGCTGTAAATGTTCTTGGGTGGCGTAAGCGAAAGTAACCACCTCTTGATGCTCTTCTGGGGAGCGGAACTCCCCAGAACGGATATCGCGGCGCCGCTCCCCTAGCCAAGCGTTCGCTTCCATCTTCGAGCGGAACGAGCGCGAAACTCTTTTACCCGTATCCGGATTAATAAAAGACGCCAGATACGAACGCGCGCCCGATTTAAGCTCCCGAGCCTTCACCGAACCAAAGCCACGCCGCTTAGCCAAGACCATCACCACCAAAACGAGTCCCACTCGAGTACCACTAAAGTACCACTAGATTCTACCCGTTTTAGTCCTTTTTTGTCTTTCTTTGTCCGTCCGTGCCTTTCGGTTTCCACTCTACCAGCGGGCTATCAGTGCAGGTTAGGGAGGTTAAAATAAGAAAAAGCCCCGACCAACACGGGGTTGGTCGGGGCGGTTTGTGGAGCTAAGGGGATTCGAACCCCTGACCTTCTCATTGCGAACGAGACGCGCTACCAACTGCGCCATAGCCCCTAAGTACTCTCAAAAGCCTAAGCGGGTACCAGGCAAATTTGCAAACTATGAGGCTGTGGGATTGCGCTCAAGAAAAATAACTCGGTTACGCCCCCGCCAACCAGGCAGATTTAATACCATTTAACTAACAAGTAGAAAACAGGAGCAACCATGGACCCCATCGAACAGTTGTTAAAAAATGAAGCCGCCTACGCCGAAAAGTTTCCGGGAGAAGCTCCCCACCTACCCGAGATGAAGGTAGCGGTAGTAACCTGCATGGATTGCCGGATTGACGTGGAAACCATGCTGGGGGTAGGACCCGGACAAATCCACGTGATCCGCAACGCCGGCGGCCTGGTCACCCCCGACACCATCCGTACCCTCGCCGCGTCCCAACGCAGCTTGGGAACCGAGTACGTGATGCTGATTCAACACACTGACTGCGGAATGTCGAAGACCGATGACGAAGCATTCCTCGCCGAACTAGAAAAAGACACCGGACAGCGTCCCACCTGGAGACCTGGGGGGTTCAAAGACGTGCGCGAATCAGTTAGAAACGATATGAAGAAACTGCTAGACAGTCCGTTTGTGGGCGGCACTGTCCGCGGATTTGTCCTCGACGTAAAGACTGCGCGCCTAGAGGAAGTAACCTGCTAGACCGGCTCGGCCACTTCCACAAGCCCGCATCAAGATTTGCGACAGCTTTAAAAGCTGGAAGTCGCTTCCCTCCGCTGCGAACTCTGCGCTCCCCCCCTGAACGCTAACGCAACAGGTAACGCAGGATTTTCAAAGATTTCTCCCCATAGGGGTGGTGACGTACCGGAATATCAAAAAGCCAAGATTTACGGAGAACTGTTTGCTCCCGGGTCATGGCCTTGAACGACCAGTCTCCGTGATAATTTCCCATCCCCGAGTTACCTACGCCCCCAAAAGGTGCCTTCGAAGAGCTCATATGGAGCAAAGTGTCATTGATACATACTCCCCCGGCGTTCACTTTACTCATCACTTGCCGGGCAAAGCCCCGATCTTTCGTAAAGATATACAGCGCCAGGGGGTGTTCGCGCTCTTCATAGTCCGCCAAAGTTGCTTCCAGATCCGTAAAAGGAAGAACCGGCAAAATCGGACCAAAAATTTCTTCCGACATCACCGGAGAATCCCAGGAAGGATTATCCACGATCACCGGCTTGATCTGCTGGGTTTGTCGGTCAAGATAATCTTCCGCGTGGCCTCCTCCCTTCGCGCCCAATAGTCTTTGTTCCGCGAGCAGCCCCGACAGGCGCGAAAAATGCTTGGGAGAAATGATTTTGACGAACGTAGATTTTCGGTATTGCTCACTGGGTAAAGCCCGGGAAATCCCCGCCTGCAAAGCGGCGATGAGCTGCGCGCGCACGTCCTCGTGCACATAAACATAATCGATACTGACGCAAGTTTGCCCCGCGTTAAGTAGTTTTCCGAACAGAATCCTGCGCGCCGCTTTTTCGATATTGGCGGTGCGATCCACAAAACAGGGAGATTTTCCGCCCAGCTCCAAAGTTACCGGGGTCAAGTATCGGGATGCGGCTTCCATTACTACCCGTCCTACCGCCGGGGAGCCGGTAAAGAAAATATGGTCAAAGCGTTGCTCTAACAGGGCGGTGTTTTCGGCGCGACCGCCACGGATAACGCTCGCCATTCCGGGCGGGAGGGCGCGGCGCAAGATTTTTTCAATCACCTCACAGGTATGCGGGGTATAGGCAGAGGGCTTGACTACCACCGTATTTCCGCCGGCGATAGCAGCAGCAATAGGTTCCATCGTGAGTTGGAAAGGATAGTTCCAAGGGCTCATCACCAACACCACCCCGTAGGGTTCGCGTTGCACCTGCAACCACCCGGGAAGTTGGGAAAGGGCAGGTAGTTTCGGGCGAGGCATCGCCAGCCAAGGTAGGCGACGCCGCAGATGTTTTATTTCTGCTTTCACCAGGGAAATTTCGCTCATATAGGCTTCGGTACGACTCTTGTTCAAGTCTTGCTTGAGGGCGCTATAAATCTCTGTTCGTGATTTTTCTATTTCCCGTAACAGGGCAGTTAGATTTTTCTGCCGCCCGGATATCGGGATCGTAGTTCCGGCGTTAAAACAGCTACGAGCACTCTCGACCGCCCGCCTAATGGCTTGCTCTTGCGAACTGCTCATGCCTGCCCCTTTCTACTTCCTAACACCTACTTCCTATCCGGTTCCCTATTATTTCGCTATTAACCGGCCTGTTTCGAATATTTGCGGCGATAGATTTCCCGCATTAACAGCGCCTCCGCCTTTTTTAACGGTTTTGCCCCGCAAACGCGGGAGTAACGCGCCGCTAAGGCGTTCTTTTCTAGCACTATCTGGGCGCTATGAGCAGCATCCAGATCCGCGCCGAGACAATAGGCCGCCGTGTTGGTCAGCACCGCATTCCCCCGGGTAGTTCCATCAGCTTTCAGCCCGATAATCTGAGCAAAATCATCCAGGTAGGCAGGTAGTTTTCCTCCAAAAAAGTCCGCTACCTCTGCGTGGTGACAGGTAATAATGGCGCCAACATCGGGGCGCTCCTGATAGATCCGCGAGTGATTCGCCTGCGTCGCTGCGTCGGGGGTGGTAGGACGACCTTGTTCATCAACCCAAACCAGGGCGTCATCCTCTCCCTCACGCCGGGAAGTAAGCGAACGCGCCGGCAGCGGCGGCAAGCAGGACAGTTCCCGCTGGTACAAATCTTTGGCCACCTTTTCCAAAGCGTTGGCGAGCCGCCGTGCCTGGTCAGCGCTTTCTGCCCAAATCATGGCGCCATGGGCTTTCATTAAAATCACCTGCGCCCCGGTGCGTTGCAGGGTTTCTTCCACTCCGCGGTGTAGCTTCTTCGTCGAGGGCAACCCGTAGGGAGCCACCGGCAGCACCTCTTGCCCCAATGCTGCTTGCGCTTCTTCATCCAACGCGAAATCCTTTTTCGCCAGCGACAGCGCAGAGGCATAGGGCTGGTGAGTATGAATCACCCACCGCGCCTGCGGAAATAACCGATAGGTGAGGGCGTGCATCGGATACTCCGAGGAAGGCTTATACGGGCCAGACCATTCCTTGGAGCCAGTGCATAAAGCCAGCTCCTCCTCAGTCATGGTTTCGTAACGGCGCCCCGAGGGGGTAATCAAAAATTCGTCCGCGCTGCCTCGCACCGAAAAATTACCCCAGGTGCGCACCACTAACCCATCAGAAAGCAGCTGATGCGAAAGCTCGACTAGTTTCGCGCGTTTGATATCTTCGTCGCAGTTCACAGCTTTACCACCTTTTGGAATACCCGTTCGAAGGCGGCAAGCGCCCGGTCGATATCCTCTTCGTTATAGGCAGCGGAAGTGTACAAACGTGATCCGGCCAAAGTCACGATCCCTTCTGCCATATAGGCGGCACCCATATGCTCCATTTCTTTCTTCCTCTGGCTGGTCGCTTTCAAAACATTCGGGATCTCCCAGGGTTTCTTCCAGTTGATCGCAAAATGCATAGTCCCCACGGTCTCTAGGTGACACACGCTGCGCTGGTTAAACGCTACAAACGGCAGGCGATATTGCTTGATGAGGGCGCGCAGCCCATCGGTTAAGCGATCCCCCATCTTGGCGGCGCGGTCACACGCCGCGGTCTCAGCGATCTCCTTAATGGTGTAGTAACCGGCCAGCGAAGACAGCGGATTTGCGGTCATCGTTCCCCCGACCAGTGCTTTCTTCACTTTATCTCCGGTTTGGATCCCCGCGGCGAGGTAGCGCATATACTCTTTGCGTCCTCCCAGACCCCCCGCAGAGGGATAGCCACCGGCGATTACTTTACCGAACACGGTCAGATCGGGCATCACTCCGAAGTAACCTTGCGCCCCATGCTCAGAAATCCGGAAGGCGGTCACGACCTCGTCAAAAATAAGTAGCGCCCCGTATTTATTGGCCAGCGTCCGCGCCCCTCGTAAAAATTCTTGGGTAATCGGACGGGTACCGGACTCCGGTCCTATCGGCTCGATCATAATCGCCGCGGTACCGCCGGTGAGCTTCTTGTGCTTCAGTTTGCGTTCCAAGTCTTCGAGATCGCCAGGGAAAAACTCGTCAGTCAGCGACATACACCGCAGGGGAATCCCGCTAGCCTGGGTGAACTTTGACCCCGGAATTCGGATACCGTAGGCAAGCTGATCTGACCAGCCATGGTAGGCGCCGCCCATTTTAAGGACGTGGCGATGCTTAGTGGCTAGACGCGCCACCCTAATGGAGGCCATACAGGCCTCGGTACCGGAGCCGAAAGCGCGGAACATATCCACAGAGGGGATCAGGTCGCGCACTAGCGCGCCCAGACGGTACTCATATTCATGGAAAAGCCCGGTGGAGGGGCCGCAAGTATTAAGTAAGTCAATAACTTTTTCCCGCACCTGCGGGGGGTTAGACCCCAGGACGGTGGGTCCGCCCGCTTGCAGGAAATCCAGATACTCATTACCGTCCAGATCAGTCAGCTTATTGCCGTTAGCGCCCGTAAATACCAGGGGGAAGGGATGGTTAAACGCCAGATTATGTTGCACCCCGCCCGGGATAACCTCCTGTGCTTCCCGAATCATCGTCCGCGATTTGGTGCACTTTTTTGCAAAATACTCGTCCTCATACTCACGTAAAGCAGAAGGAGAAATCGAGTAAACCGGTTGTTTGATTAGCTCATCTAGCTCGCGCGTTACCTGTCGCGCTCCTGGACGATTGATATCCATTTTGACCCCCATTAGACAATGTGAGCGCTTACTCACAACAGTGTGATTTAGATTAATCCTCAAAGACAATTCTGTCAATGATCAGACTGCCCGGGGCGGTTTTGGTACAGCTTTTTCCCCTGCTGTACAAGTTTCTCAGCTTTTTCTTGTAACTGCTTTACATCTATGCTGCTATTAAGCAGATCGTAAGGGATGCTTTCTAAACCTTTATGGTTCCTGCGTCCATATATCACCTGGTTGTTACCCCCAGCAATCCTAGACCCCTTTAAGCCATAGCGGTGTCTGGAGAATTTATCCACCACCCGCAGGTTGGTCACACTTCGTTTGGTTTCCACCTCATAGGCGTGCCGCTCCCCCGCGTTTCGGTATTTCATATACACGAAACTAAAGAAGAACAACCCCGGTATCAGTAGCAGCCAGCGAAAATCATCATCCCAGCCAACTAAGTCACTACCTAAGAACACTGCCAGGAAGAAACTAAAAAACTCGAACAGGAAAGAAGTAACAATCAGTTTGGTCATGTTTATAGGTACGCTCCCCATAGTTTCTTTCGTGCGAGCGTTAACTGCCACATAATGCAATTGCCGTTTAGAACCACTTACCTGCAGGTAACTGTAAAGCCAGACTGGAAAATAAGCAGATAACCATGACTCGCCATTGATTGCGAAATCCTCTTTTTTCCAAGACACCCCATAGTCGTATCTGCGTAGCGTCTTATTTGCCGACAACCTGGCAATATCTTGTGCTTGCGTGCGAACCAGAGGGCGCACCTGCCTAATATCAATATCGCGTTTTTCGGCGGTGCATCCTCTTAAATAGTTGGCGTTATACCTGACACAGTTCTTGGTGTCATAGGGCATAATCGCGTTAATGACATTTGTGGTTTTATCTTTGGCCGTCACATTTAACTTATCGGCGCTGGCTTCTATGGTGAGGTCATCGATAGCGATATCAAAGTCGCGTTCTACCTGATATTCATCAACGTCATATCGGGTTTCCCGGCGATTGTCCCGCTTGACGGTATATTTCCTGACCACCACCCCGCCGGTTCCCGACAGACGATCGTTGGCATTAATGTCGGAAATGAAGTAAGGGAAATAGACTGCGGAAATATTATCTGCAGTGAACTGTCTGGTGAAAGCGGGATGCGCGAAGAATTTTCGTTTTTCCACAAACTCTGCGATCTGTTTCTTCGCTTCCTCCCTGGTAACCGTAAAAGGCAAAATCGCGTCCGGAACTGCCCCATTAGGCACCTGTTTATTAATCGACAGCCTATGGCGGCACCAGTGACAGCGCGCCTGCATCGCGTAGGCAGTGTTGATCACCACCTCTGCTCCGCAGCTTTCACATTTGAGGGTCAGCACCTCAGAGGAGTTAACGATAATGTCTTGCGACCCTAACCCCGTGGTTACCCCACGTAATGACGCGATATCCTCATTGGTAGGCAGCAACTGTGGTGAAAACTCGTAGCGGCAATAACAACACCGCAACCTGCCGGTCTGACAATTGGTGACAATGTCGGTTGCGCCGCATTTTGGGCATTTGAACTGCCCATTCCTGGCCTTAGGGTCAGCCCTAAACGCTGCGGGCTTCCCCTCTGGCTCTAGGTAGCCTGGGTCACCCATATCCTAGAATCCCAAATAGTCTGATTTTGCTCGGTCGAACTCCTCTTGACTAATGACCCCCGCGTCCAAGAGTTTCTTCAGATTTAGCAGCCTGGTAGTGGGGTCTTCCGCCGGTTGCTTCCCTGGCTGAGAAGTTCCTGCCGCAGCCGATGTCTCAGGTGGCGTTGCAGTTACCGGCTGCGCTGGCAACGGTTGCGCAAAGTTAGGTTGATAGGAACTAGGCTCCGTGGGCTGCTGCATTCCCTGCGAAGCCGCGCCCACCGCGCCCATCCCCATACCCAGGAACGCCAACCCGGCACCACCACCGTTCTCGCCACCAGCTTGGATACCGCGCGCAGCGGACTGCTGGAAGAAGGCATTACCCCGCGAACCTGCCAGAGCATCTGCCTTCTTCACGTCCTCAAGAAGCGCCCGCGTACCCTCGTCATATTCGATTGCTAAAATCGCGGTTTTTACGATTTCGAGGCCGCGCACACTGCTCCACTGGTAGCCCGATTCAACCGCCTGCGACAAGGAGGAAGCGAAACCGATCTGATCAGCTTGAATGCCGCTCATACGGTTACCGCGACTGGGATCATTGGTATAGTGCGAGAACGCCGCCGATAAACTACTCACGACCTCGTTAAAAAGTTGTTCACCTGCGGGATTATCCATATCCGAAAAATCGAACTGAGGCGCTCCCGCAACCAAATAGTTAACGGGCACAAAGTTCTTGATAAACAGAATCGGATCGACGATTCTCAGGGTATAGGTGCCGCGGGTGATCGCCCCTACCTGCGTACCGAGGTAGGCATCATCCCAATAAATTTGAGATTGGGTACCGAACCTATTATTAGGAATTTCACGCAGATTCACATAAAAGAAGAGCTGCTGAACTGCAGGTATTCCCCCAAACTTGAAACGTTCCCACGACTGCTTGATTAGAGCAGCCTTTACACCGTCAGCAACAAAAATTGATTTCGAGTTGGGGTCGTCATTGGAATATACATATCCGCCGGCTTGGGTAATCAGCCCAGTAATCGCCCCCTCTTGCATGGTCACCAGAGCGGTTCCTTCGGGAACGACCACTCGAGCACCATTAGTGATGACATTGGCACTGCCGCGAGTGTTGGAGCCACGGGCATTATTCGTGCCCAGGGCAACGCCCGCAAAAACACCAGCAGTAGGAGAGATGGCCGGTTGAGGAGCGTAAAAGTCTTGCCATTGATCCGCAAAGGAACCGCCGATCGAGCCGGTAAACGCTTGAATGAAACCCACCTGGAACCTCCAGTGGTAATGAGTTGGGACTAACCGATAAGAAAATTATATGGGCCGGTGGTGAAGCTCGCCACAGATAGGGATAAGTGGTCAATTCCGTCAGGGGTCGCGGCAGGAGAAAAATAGCACGAAAAATTAGCGAAATAGCCCCTAGGACACGGAAGACGTGTTACTATCACGCCAGATATGTGAGAGCTCACTCACCGAAAAGAGGAAATCAAATGGAATGGGCAATGCAGCGCTTCCAGCAGTTAGATCCTAAGAAAGCAAGGCGGATTATTGATGCCGCCGTCAGCGAGTTCGCAGAGAAAGGCTATGAAGCGGCCAGCACCAATCAGATTGCGAAAGCTGCCGGAATCTCCGTCGGATCACTGTTTCAGTACTTCAAAACTAAGGAAAACCTGTTCCGGTATGTGATTAATTTAGGAGCCGGGATTATCGAAACCGATATCGGCCAGATATTAGAAGATGAGATCAGCGGGCGGGAAAAACTCCATAAACTGATGCTGCTAACCGTAAATTCCTGCGAACAATATCCAGAATACCAGCAGCTTTACCACGAGATCACCGCTACCGGGAATCGGGAGTTAACCCTTGATATCGCTCGCGAATTAGAAAGCTATAGCGCAGCTGGGCTAGTGAAGTTAATTAAACAAGGACAAGAGCGGGGCGAGATCCGCACGGATTTACCTGCGGAAGTCCTGGCCTTCACCGTCGATAATGCCATGGTAATGATGCAGTACTCGCTATCTACCCCCTATTTCAAAGGACGCTCCCAGCTTTACCAAGTGGCCGAACCAAACGAATTTGCCGAACAGATGACGGAAATCCTCTGGTCAGCCCTAGAAAAGAGGTCTTAATGTATTGCTTAACCTATGACGTGGGAACTACCGGGGTTAAAACCTGTTTATTTGAAGTCAGCGACCAGATTCGCCCCGTAGCCAGTGCCAGTGAAGGCTACGGTTTGCAAGTAGTTCCCGGCGGCGGCATTGAGCAAAACCCCGATGACTGGTGGCAGGCAATGGCTAACGCTACCGCGCAAATAAAAGCCCAGGCGGAGGCGGAGCTGGCACAGATAAAAGGGATCAGTTTCTGTTCTCAAATGCAGTCTCTGGTACTGCTAGATAAAAATGCTCGTCCAGTACACCCTTCAATGTCTTATATGGATCAGCGCGGCGGCCCCCAGCTGCGAAAAATAGCTGGCCAGGCACCTCGGATAGCTGGGATAAACCTGGTGAAACTGCTGCGCAGCCTCTACCATACCGGCGCGGTGTCTGCCTCGGCGAAAGACCCGGTCTGGAAATACCATTGGATGAAAGAAAATCGTCCCGAAGAACTTGCTAAAGCCTATAAATGGCTAGACGTTAAAGATGCGATCATTGCCCGGATGACCGGCGAATTTACGATGAGTGAGGACAGCGCGTTTTCTACGCTGCTGTACGACATCCGCTCAAAAGAAAAGCGTTTCAGCCCCGCGATGCTGAAGATGCTGCAGGTAGACCCGCAGCTGATGCCACCGATTGTGGCTTCTACCGATATTGTGGGGCAGCTTCGCCCTCAGCAAGCTCGCGAACTCGGCCTGAAAGCGGGAGTACCGGTATTTTCCGGAGGAGGGGACGCTTCGCTGATACCGGTAGGTGCGGGTGCTGCTAGGAAGGGCGACACCCACGTGTATATGGGTACTTCCGGGTGGGTGGAAACCGTAACCGACAAGATCACGATTGATACTTCTGCCATGATTGCCACCGTGGTGGGAGCTATCAGCGGAAACTATAACTATTTCGCCGAGATGGAAACCGCCGGAAAATGCCTGGAGTGGGTGCGTGACCACCTCGCTAAAGACGAAATCCATATTTACCTCGACAAAAAAGATGTGTCGGAAGATCCCGAGAGCGAGTTCCATTCCCTCTACGAATACATGTCAACCGTAATCGACTCCGCACCCGCCGGAGCCGGTGGGGTGCTATTCGCGCCCTGGCTACACGGCAACCGCTGCCCCTTCGAAGACCCCAATGCTCGTGGCACCTTTATCGGTATTGGTTTAGAAACCGGGAAAACTGAGCTGCTGCGCGCAGTGGCAGAGGGCGTTTGCTACCACGTGCGCTGGTTCCTGGAAACCCAAGATAAGAAAGTCAAGACTGCTCCCCGACTGCGGTTTGTAGGCGGCGGGGCACTCAGCCCGGTGACCTGCCAGATTCTCGCGGATATTACCGGAAAACCCGTGGATACAGTAGCCAATCCGCAAGATGTAGGAGCAGTAGGAGCCGCGTTGGTGGTAGCGGCCGGACTAGGGGAAATCCCTTCGTTAGCGGAGGCCTCTTCCCTAGTTCCGATTACCGCCTCCTATGAGCCGAATCCCGAATACAAACACCGCTATGACCAGATGTTTGCGACCTTTAAAGATATTTATCCGGCAAATAAAAAGATTTTCGCGCGATTGGAGGCACTTCGATGAACTCGGAAGGAAATTTTCCCTCAACAACCGAGGGCGAACCAGCAGCATCAGCAAAAGCCCTCTTGCCCGGCGAGGCTGCTAAAGGCAAAGATGCAGCTATCCAAGCTCTAAAGTTCACCTTGCTGTCGATCTCCGCCGGGTTGGTGGAGGCGGCCAGCTTCGCCCTTTTAGAGTGGTTAACTCCCCTGCCCTACGCCTGGACCCACTTTATTTCCATTACCCTCTCGGTAATCTATAACTTCACCCTCAACCGGCGTTACACCTTCAAATCCGCCAATAACGTGCCAATCGCAATGGTCAAAGTAGCGGTTTTCTACGCCTTCTTTATCCCCATCACTATGTGGCTCGGGGCGCTGGCCGCCAACGCCGGCGTCAACGACTTCATCATCAAAGGCGTAACCATGATCCTTAACTTCATTGGCGAGTTCGCCTGGTGGAAATGGGTAGTGTTCCGCGGCACCGAAAACACCAACGACCTGGCACGTAAGTAGCTCGCCGCTACTAGGGCTGGCTGGCAAAAAGATGCGAGAGGGGACACGCTACCAATCATTAACTTTTGAATCGGATACGTTTCCCTCTAGATAGATTCCAATTTTGCCCTTGTCTTAACTTTTGCAAGGCTCACCGGGGTCCCCCGAGTACTTTTTGCCGGCCAGCCCGGATCCGGTCCCTAGGATAACTGATGGTTGCGACTGCTAACCGCTCACTCGACTTACATCGCGTGCACCGCCTTGGTCAGCGCTGAGGGCGCAGGCAGCGTAGAGTTTCAGGGCGTCCGAGACTGTGCGTTTGCGGCTACGCGGCATATAGGGGCGAGGACGCTGCTCCATATGTTCGCGGCGGCGATTAAGCTCCGCCTCCGGAACCTCTAAGGTCAAGGATTCGGTATTGACGTCGATAGTGATTTCATCTCCGTTCTCGATTAGGGCAATTAAGCCCCCATCGGCGGCCTCGGGAGATATATGCCCCACCGAGATTCCGGAAGTACCCCCCGAAAAACGCCCATCGGTGATTAGGGCGCACTTTTTCCCTAAGCCTCTCCCCTTGAGGAAGGAGGTTGGGTAGAGCATTTCTTGCATTCCCGGCCCGCCCGCCGGCCCTTCGTAGCGAATCACTACTACGTGACCAGGCTTAACGCTGTGGTCTAGGATTTTTTCGATGGCCTCTTCTTGAGATTCCATCACAATGGCTTTACCGCGGAAATGGTATAGGTCGGAGTCAATTCCGGCGGCTTTAATAATGGCGCCTTTTTCTGCCAGATTCCCTCGCAAAACCGTCAGTCCCCCGTTTGCCGAATAGGCGTGAGCGGTATCGCGGATACAACCGCTGACCGTATCGGTATCTAGCTCTTTCCACTGGTTAGCAGTTGAAAATGGCTCGGTGGTGCGCACTCCCCCGGGTGCTGCCCTAAATAATTCGTTAGCCTTAGCGGTAGCGGAGCCGCCGCGCACATCCCAATCGGCTAGCCATTTTTCTAACGAGGGAGCATGGATCGAGGTGACCTCGCGGTTTAATAGCCCGGCGCGGTCAAGTTCTCCCAGCAATGCCGGAATCCCTCCAGCACGATGCACGTCCTCCATATGGTAATCATTGTGGTTGGGTGCCGCTTTACACAGGCACGGAACGTTGCGTCCCAGGCGGGAAATGTCTTCCAGGTCAAAACGCACCCCGGCTTCGCGAGCGATCGCCAACAGGTGTAACACCGTATTGGAAGATCCTCCCATTGCCATATCTAGGCTCATGGCGTTAAGGAAGGCTTCGCGAGAGGCGATTTGCCGGGGCAAAACCGCGTCCTCCTCCTGGCCATAGTAACGCTCACATAGCTGCACGATTAGCTTGCCCGCCTGGGTAAATAGCTCCCGGCGCGCAACATGCGTCGCCAGGGTGGAACCGTTTCCGGGCAGCGCCAAGCCTAGCGCCTCCGTCAGGCAGTTCATCGAATTCGCGGTGAACATTCCCGAACAAGAACCACAGGTCGGGCATACCGCTTTTTCAATCTCGCTCAGCTGTTGATCGGAAATATCCTGGTCAGCGGTGGCGTTCATTACGGTAATCAGGTTGCCGTGGCCGCTTTGGGATGGCCCCACAATCATTTTGGGGTCGATCCCTCGCCCAGCCTCCATAGGACCGCCGGAGACAAACACCGTCGGAATGTTGAGCCGCATGGCGGCAATCAACATTCCCGGGGTGATTTTGTCGCAGTTAGAGATGCAGACTAGGGCGTCCGCGCAATGGGCATTCACCATATATTCCACACTGTCCGCGATAATCTCCCGGCTAGGCAAGGAGTAGAGCATCCCTTGGTGCCCCATGGCAATTCCGTCATCAATGGCGATGGTGTTGAACTCTTTCGCCACCCCACCGGCATCTTTAATTGCCTGCGCTACCAGTGGCGACACCTGGTTTAGGTGTACATGACCCGGTACAAATTGGGTAAAAGAGTTGGCAATGGCGATAATCGGTTTCCCGAAATCACTGTCACTCATGCCGGTGGCGCGCCACAGTGAGCGCGCGCCTGCCATATTGCGACCGGCAGTGGAGGTTCTTGAACGAAGTGGATAAGCCATTTTCTCTCCCAAAATAATTGTCTGTGGTTGCGGGGGTGCGGTTACGAGGAAGCGGGCGCGCGAGCTGGAATCCCGACCCTCACCCTATGTGCGAGCGGCGCAGATTTTTCCGCCCGCGTCCTCACTGCAACTAGTCACAAAGCTGATACGTCCAACCGTACGGATCGGGCGCTTCCCCATTTTGAATGTCTACCAGACGCTGATGAATGCTGGCGGTGACCGGTCCACAAGGCACTTCCACCTCGAAATCATCGGAACCCAGCCGCCCAATGGGGGTTACAACCGCCGCGGTTCCGCAGGCAAATACTTCACTGACTTCACCGGAGCGAATATCTTCTACCAACGACTCTAGAGAAATATCGCGTTCGAACACCGGGGTGCCACTATCGCGCAGCAACCGGCAGATCGCCGAGCGAGTACCGCCCTCCAAGATTACGCCGGTAAGGCGCGGAGTATGTACCGAGCCGTCTTTACGCACCACAAACACGTTCATGCCACCTAGTTCTTCCAGGTTGGTGTGGGTAGTATCCAAGAAACAAACCTGTTCGTAGCCTTTTTGGGCCGCCATATTTTGAGGCAGCAGCGAGGCCGCATAGTTGCCTCCGCATTTCGCTTCCCCGGTTCCGCCGGGACCTGCCCGATGGTAGTGGCGGTCAACCCAAATGGAGACTCCTTTGGCTTCCCCGCCCGAGAAATAGGCGCCAGATGGAGAACCAATCACCAGATATTTCGCTTCACTGGCAGAATGTACCCCCAGGTAGGGCTCAGTTGCGATCATAAAGGGGCGCAGATACAGAGAGGTGCCTGGCGCGGTGGGAACCCAGCGTTTATCGGCGCGCACCAGGTCTACTACCGAAGCTACGAAGTCCTCTTCCGGGATTTCCGGTAGTGCCAGACGCCGCGCCGATGCATTCAAGCGCGCAGCATTATAACGAGGACGGAAAGCCCAGATCGAGCCATCTTTATGACGGTAGGCTTTTAGACCCTCAAAAACTTCTTGACCGTAATGGAACACTACGGCTCCTGGTGAGAGGCTCAAGTTCTCGAAGGCTTGCACGCGGTGTCCGGTCCAACCTTCTCCGGTTTTCCAGTCGGCAACCGCCATGTGATCGCCGAACTTTCTGCCAAAAGACAAGGAATCCATAATCTCGCGGTATTCTTTGTCGCTGGCTGGATGCTGGTTGGGCTGCAAAGTAAAGCGCCCTGCCAATTCATCCGCGCTCGGCAGCGGTACCTGCGATGCTTCCTCTAACTTGGTTGGCACATGGGTTAAACCATTCTCGCTCATGATTATGTTCTTTCCGGCTCCTGGGAAGCCTATTCTGGGGTTTAAACTTTTTTAAGGTCAGTGGGTGACCAGTTTTTCTCAACAGAGTACGGATTTTCGTTCCGCCCTAGAGGCGGGCAGCAATCGCATCTCCAATCTGGCTGGTACTGCGCTGCAAAGGCTGACCTTGCTCGGCGGCGAGGGCGCGCTCCTCCATATCGGCAGCGATCGCGGCGCGGATATTGTCTGCCTGTTGCCCTGCGCCCTCGTTTTCTAGCAGCATCGCTACTGAGGAAATCGTGGCGGTAGGATCGGCGATCCCCTTCCCGGCGATATCGGGAGCAGAACCATGTACCGGCTCAAACATGGAGGGGAAGGTACGATCTGGGTTGATATTTCCCGAGGCCGCCAGACCAATTCCCCCAGTAATCGCGCCTGCCTCATCAGTCAAAATATCGCCAAACAGGTTATCGGTGACGATCACGTCTAAACGCTGCGGGTCTTGCACCAGGTAGATAGTAGCGGCATCTACGTGCGCGTAATCCCAGGTAACCTCAGGATATTCTTCCGCTACCCGCTCTACCATTCGTCTCCACAAATGCCCGGCATGAACCAGCACATTATGTTTATGCACTAAGGTAACGTGCTGGCGCCGCTTGGCAGCCTGGGAAAAGGCAAAACGCACCACCCGCTCTACTCCAAAGGCAGTGTTTACGGAAACTTCGGTGGCGATTTCTTGATCGGTACCCACCCGAATCGCCCCGCCGTTACCGCAGTACAAGCCCTCGGTACCTTCCCGCACTACTACGAAATCGATCTCGCCGGGATTCGCCAGCGGAGTAGGGACTCCCCGGTAGTAGCGAGCCGGACGCAGATTCACATAGTGATCCAGGCTGAAACGTAGCTTGAGCAGCAAGCCGCGTTCTAGCACTCCCGAGGGAACCGAGGGATCACCTACTGCCCCCAGCAAAATCGCGTCGTGCTTTTTTATGCTGTCTAGCTCGGCCTCGGGCAGAATCTCTCCGGTTTCCCGGTAGCGGACAGCCCCCAGATTAAACTCGGTTTTATCAACCGTGATTCCGCTACCCGTCAAGGCAGCGTCCATGACCTTTAGGCCTTCGGCCACTACCTCTTTGCCAATCCCGTCCCCGGGGATAACCGCGAGTTTAATGCTTTTACCCATAGTTATTAATAACCTCCCTCAACGCTACGCGGCGGACTATCCGTCTGATTGATTTCCCTTTACCTGCTTATCCCAGTAAACAAGGTTCCCGAGCTACCACTGGCCGGTTCCCGAAAAGATGTGAGAGGGGGCTTGAGCCGAGCGAAGCAAGGCTCACCGGGGTCCCCCGAACACTTTTCGGGAACCGGCTACAGCAGCTGCTGTGACGTCCAGGCGAAGTCCGCCCTTAGCGCTGCGCCTGCCCTTCTTGGTAGTCATCATCACTTTGATTCCACGAGAACATGGCTCGTAGTTCGCGTCCTACTTTCTCGATGGGGTGGGCTTCTTCTGCTGCACGCATCTGTTTAAACTCCTGAGCTCCGTTGTCTTGATCATTGATGAAACGCCTGGCGAATGAACCATCGCGAATATCGGACAGAATGTCGCGCATAGCCTGGCGGGTCTGATCGGTAATCACTCGCGGCCCCGACACGTAGTCGCCGTATTCGGCGGTGTCCGAACAGGACCAACGCTGCTTGGTGATTCCGCCCTCGTTGATCAGATCCACGATCTGTTTCATTTCGTGGCAAACCTCAAAATAGGCAATCTCCGGTTGATAACCGGCCTCGGTCAAGGTATCGAAACCGGCTTGGATCAGGTGCGATACCCCGCCACAGAGCACTGCCTGTTCCCCGAAAAGATCAGTTTCGGTTTCCTCGGTAAAGGTAGTTTTAATTACGCCCGCGCGGGTCGCTCCCAGAGCTTTCGCATAGGCTTTAGTTACTTGCCAGGCGTTACCGGATTCGTCCTGTTCCACCGCGATAACTGCCGGAGTACCGTAGCCAGCCTCGTAGGAGGCACGTACCTTGTGACCGGGTCCTTTCGGAGCCACCATACATACGTCGTGGCCAGCATCGGGTTGAATGTAACCGAAACGGATATTGAAGCCGTGGGCGAAGAAAAGCGCGGCATCCGGTTTCAGATTCGGGGAAATCTGCTGCGCATAAACCGTCCGCTGCACCTGGTCGGGAGCAAGAATCATTACGATATCTCCTTCGGCGGTTGCCTGCTCAATCGATTTGACCTCGAGACCCTGTTCTTTAGCTTTAGCTACCGAGGACGAGCCTTCCCGCAGCCCCACGACTACCTCCACCCCGCTGTCCCGCAGGTTGAGGGCGTGGGCGTGACCTTGCGAGCCGTAACCGATAATGGCAACTTTCTTACCCGCAAGTGCGGCCATATCCGCGTCAGTGTCGTAAAAAATTTCAGCCATTGTTACTTCTCCTTTAGTTGATCTGTGATTGAACGCGGGCCACGGCCAATGGCGACCGCCCCCGATTGCACGATTTCGTTGATACCGTAAGGCGCTAAGGTCTCCATCAGTGCCTCCAGTTTGGATTGCACCCCGGCAGCTTGGATAACCAGGGATTCGCGGTGGACGTCTACTACCGAAGCGCGGAATAGATCCACTATCTGTAGCACTTGGGAACGGTTGTCTGCATTCGCTTGTACTTTGAAAAGCACAAACTTGCGGGTAACCGAGTCCTGGGGGTGTAGCTCCACCACTTTCAACACGTTTATCAGTTTATTTAACTGTTTAGTTACCTGCTCAAAAGGCAAATCTTCCGCATCTACCTGTACGGTTATCCGAGAAATCGCTGGTTCTTCGGTTTCTCCGACCGCTAGGGAATGAATGTTAAAAGCCCGCCTGGTAAACAGGGCAGCTACCCGCGCAAGCACGCCGGGCTGGTTTTCTACCAAGATGGAAAGGGTGTGGCGATTATCCATCACTATCACTCCTCATTTTCCCAGACCGGGCCCTGCCCGCCTGCATAGATAACATTGCTATTCGATTCCCCGGCCGGCACCATCGGCCAGACCTGGGAATCGGTAGAGACGCGAAAATCAATCACCACCGGGCGATCATTAGTTTCCATGGCCTGCGCGATTACCTGGTCGACTTCTTCTTTGGTGCGAGCCCGCAACCCTAGCGCTCCATAGGCTTCAGCCAGTTTCACGAAGTCGGGAATATCTTTTCCGCCCTCTCCGTCTTGTAGCAAGGTGCCCGAAAAGCGCGAGTCAAAGAATAGTTCCTGCCACTGATGCACCATTCCCAGCACCGAGTTGTTAATAATCGCCACTTTAATCGGCAGATTCTCTAAGGTAGCGACCGCGAGTTCTTGATTGGTCATTTGGAAACAACCGTCCCCGTCAATCGCCCAGACTTGCGCATCCGGGTTAGCAACCTGCGCCCCGATTGCCTCGGGAATTGCTACCCCCATCGTCCCTAAACCAGCGGAAGTGAGTAAGCCGCGCGGGTTTTCGTGTGGCAAAAACTGCTGTGACCACATCTGATGCTGCCCCACGCCAGTGCAATAAATGGCGTCCTTACCCACCATTTCCCCGATCCGTTTGACCACATATTGGGCGGGGAGGAGACCGTCATCTGGTTCATCATAGGCAAGCGGGTATCGCTCACAGATGTAATCCAAATGGTGTTTCCAACCGGAAATGTCTCGCGGGTTACGCTGCATTTCCTCTTTAACTTTCGGCAGTAGTCCCTGTAGGGTTTGCCGCAGGTCTCCCACTATCGGTATGTCTGCTACCCGGTTTTTCGAGATTTCGGCGGGGTCAATATCGGCGTGTATCACTTTCGCATCCGGAGCGAAAGCATCCAGACGGCCAGTTACCCGGTCATCGAAACGTGTTCCTAGCGCCACCATCACGTCCGCGCGTTGCAAGGCGGTTACCGCCGGCACTGAACCGTGCATTCCCGGCATTCCCAGACAATGGGGATCCGAGGACGGGAAGGCTCCCTGCGCGGTCAAGGTAAGCACCACCGGAAAATCGGTAACTTCCACCAGTTCCTTAAGTTCTGCCGTCGCTTCGGCCGCCAGCGCTCCTCCACCTACATAGAGGACTGGCCGTTCTGCCTTCGCCATCAGTTTGGCAGCGGCTTTTATTTGCTTGGCGTGTGGTTTACTCGGCACCATATATCCTGGTAAATCCACTGTTACCGGCCAAGAAAAATCAAGTTCGCCAACTTGGGCATTTTTGGCAATATCTACCAGCACCGGGCCTTTACGGCCAGTGGAGGCCAAATGGAAAGCTTTAGCCAAAGTAACCGGAATCTCTTCCGGCTCGGTTACCAAAAAATTGTGTTTGGTAATCGGCATCGACACTCCCACCACGTCAGATTCTTGGAAAGCGTCAGTACCGATAGCACTGGCAGCCACCTGCCCCGAGATTGCCAGCAGCGGCACCGAATCCATATGGGCATCCGCCAAAGCGGTCATCAGATTGGTGGCTCCTGGCCCCGAAGTTACGATTGCTACTCCGGTTTTCCCGCTCGAGAGTGCATAACCTTCCGCCGCATGTCCCGCGGCTTGTTCGTGACGCACAATGATCTGGTTGATCTGCGAGTCATAGAGCGCATCGAAAACCGGCATGATTGCCCCGCCGGGTAAACCAAACACATCGGTCACTCCCAGGCGTTCCAGGGTAGCGACCACTGCCCGCGCTCCACTCATCCTTTTGGGAGGAGGCGCCGCGCCCGGTGATTGCTCCTTGTTGCTCATCGTTTTCCCCGTTCTGGTAAATATTTCTTTGATTTTTATAAATAAAAAAGCCCTAGGTGCTGTTACCTAGGGCTTGCTACGTCTCGAAACGATTTTAGACGTGTCTAGCCCTCCCTGGTACCAGCAGTACTAGGGCGACTAGCTCAATAATTCGTTTCGTCATAACAGGCTAAACTCTACGTCCCACACCCTCTGCACTGGTCTTCGTCTCACGTTTTGATACGCGAAGCTAAGTTGACCTACCGGACAAGTATCGAATTCCACCGTAATGGTGACCCACTCCTCCCTATTATCACCTCTTAAATGGACTTTGGTCTGACAGTCCTAGGAGAGGCTATGACAAGATGGATACTGTCTTATGGCTTTACAAGGAGGAACCGTGCAGACAGTCTTCCAATACCTGGCAGAACAGCCGGTACTTGTGCTTTTCGGGTTAATCGGGATCGGGATGTACCTGGGTCATTTCCGGATCAAAGGAATCGGATTGGGGGCGGCTGCCGTCCTCTTCCTAGCGATCGGGATCTCTGCCTGGGGCACTTCCTATGGCGTGGATATGGTTTCCAAATTCCCGCATGAGTTCGGAAAACTCGGTCTGGCTCTATTTGCTTTTGCTATCGGGATTAACTCGGGTAATTCTTTCTTTGCTTCTCTCAAGAAATCTTTAGGGATTATGGCCGCTACCTTCGCGGTGTTAGCCGGCGGGGGCGTAGTTGCCTGCCTGCTAGGCAAAATCGCGGGAATGGATGCGGCCACTATCGGCGGTACTTTTGCGGGCGCAATTACTAACACCCCCGCTCTAGCTGCTGCCGGCGCGGCCTCAGGTGATGAGCAGTCGGCAACAGTTGCCTATTCCATTGCCTACTTGTTTGGCGTTTTCGGAATGCTAATCGTAGCTACTTTAGCTCTCAACTATGGCAAGAACGATAAAGACCGCCCCGCATCTTTGGTTTCTCGCACGGTGCGAGTTGAGCGGGATGACCTCCCCTCGGTGCGCGATATTCGTGCCCATGTTGGCGAAAACGTGCGTTTTTCTCGGCTTCGGGAAACCGAGGACGGTCCGATTGTTCGTCCCACTGCCGACACTAAACTCGGTAAAGGCTGCCTGGTGACCGTGGTTGGTCCGCAAAATTTGGTAGTTGAAGTGGTTTCTGAGTTGGGACATGATTCCTCTATTTCCCTTGCTGCCGACCGGCGGGATTGGGACTATCGCCGGATAACTATTTCTGATCCGAAGCTGGCTGGACGCACTTTAGGGGAGCTTGGCCTGGAGGAACGTTACCAAGCGACTGTGTCGCGGGTACGGCGTGGCGACACCGATATGTTAGGGCGCGCTGACCTGGTACTTCAGATGGGAGACCGAGTTCGGGTTGTGGCGCCCACCAAGAACCTTAAAGAGCTATCTAAGTACTTTGGGGACTCTACTACCGGTTTAACCTCTATTAACCCGGTAGCTTTAGGTGTCGGTATGGTTTTGGGACTGCTAATCGGCGAGTTCCCCATCCTTACTCCTAGTGGCGAATACTTCACGATTGGTTCTGCAGCTGGAACGCTGCTAGTAGGGCTGGTATTTGGCCGAGTAGGACGGATCGGCCCCTTCCCCACCGCTTTGCCTTATACCGCCTGTCAGGTGCTTGCCGAGTTTGGTCTGCTGGTGTTCTTGGCACAAGCCGGGTATAACGCTGGCGGACAGATTATGAAAGCCTTTACCTCCGGGGCTTGGCTTGGGATTCTACTGGTAGGTATGGCAGTTACCCTCACCGTAGGCTTCGGTTTGTATTTCGTGATGCGCTACGCGTTCAAGATGGGTGGAACCCGCCTATCTGGTCTATTGGCTGGGGCGCAAACTCAGCCGGCCGTCCTCGCCTATGCGAATAACCGCACTAACTTTGATCCGCGAGTAGCGCTTGGTTACTCCCTGGTTTACCCCTTGGCGATGGTGGGTAAGATCCTAATCGCCCAAATCATCGGTGGTCTGTAGCCTGTCGATACTTTAGTTTTACAATGCGTCAGCCCGGTCAGGGCTGACGCATTGTAATAATTATCGCCCCTGATTTAACTCTTTCGTCCTGGATACTTGCGGAGGTGCGGGGAGATAATTATTTTATGAAGCAAGAATCCGCCCAAAACAACATCAGCGCTGACAGACACGAATCTTCCTCAGACGACGCTTTACGCCAGTCCAAAGGGGATACTCTTAATCCCCACGGTAGCGAGCATGACGAGCTTCGCGCCTTACGCGACCGGCTAGCTGCCCAATCTGGAGTAGTAACCCACCTGGGACGCACTCTGTTAGCGGCGGGTGCTAGTGCCTATCTGGTTAAATTTTCGATGGCCAGGCTGGCCAACGCTGTCGGGATTGAAGCGCAACACTCGCAAGTAACTTTTTCCGAGATAGTCACCTCGGTTTATGCGCATGGAACTTTCCGAACTGAGTCTCATGAGCAACGTACATTCGGGACTAACGCTGCGCGACTAGATGATTTACGCCTGTTTGTACGCGCTTTAAAACCGGGGCTGCTAGTGGAGGACGCCCAACAGCGTATCGACGAAATTGTCCACCGCAAGCCGCCTTATCCTGCCGTTATTAACTGCCTAGCCTCCGGGGTTGCCTGCGCAGGCTTTTGTTTCCTTAACCGGGGCGGACTGGTCGAATGCTTAGTGGTGGCGATTGCGGCTCTTTGCGGACAGATATTGCGCCGCGCGATGCTAAAACGTCACGCCAACCATTTTGGAGTGTGGATGCTTTGTGGTCTGCTTGCTTCCTTGATCTACATGGGAGTTAGTCAAGCATTGGTGTTGACTGGGCTGGTTTCGGTTGGCCACCCGCAAGGAATTATTTCCGCAGTATTGTTTCTGGTTCCAGGATTCCCGCTGGTAACCGCGATATTAGACTTGGTAAGAATGGATTTCCTAGCCGGGATTTCCCGCATGACCTACGTTATTATGTTGGTGATTTCAGCCGGAATATCGGTTTGGATGATTGCCACCTTATTTCAGTGGCATATTGACCCACCCACGGCTTTCCCGGTCACCGGAGTAGCTCTATACTTGCTGCAATTTACCTGTTCGGTGGTGGCTTCTTTTGGTTTCGCCGTGCTGTTTTCCATCCGCCCGCAAGTGGCAATTTGCGCTGCCCTGGTTGCGGGATTTGCCAATGTGGGACGACTGTTTCTGGTGTCACAGGGAATGCTACCGCAGGCAGCTGTAGGTCTGGCGGCTTTAACTATTGGGATCGTGGCACATTTTATTTCTCGCCTCAGCGGTTTCCGGTTCTCCCGTACCTCACTGACAGTGCCCGCAGTGGTGATTATGATTCCCGGAGTGCCCCTCTACGCCGCGATTACTCACCTTTCGAATGGTGATATTCCCCAAGCCACCGCCGCTCTTGTCCAAGTGTTTTTTGTGGTTTTATCCATCGGAGTGGGGCTAGCGATTTCTAGAATGCTCACTGATCCCGGGTGGCGCATTGACCGTGATACCGCGCAGCCCCGGCTGTTGGAAAAAACTGGGTGGAATGACGGCAATCGCCGTTTCCAGATGCGCTGACTAATAGTTGGAGGGGGTCGCTGACGATCGTCAGCGACCCCCTCCTGATTTTCTGGGTTTATTACCTGTTCCTAGGCGTCTAGGCCACGGGCTATAGACTAAAAACCAACTGTTCTAGCTAGCTACTAGTCACTAAATGCAAATAATCGGCAACTACGGCGACTATTTTTCCCGGGGAGTCGCGGTGGCATCCAGGCGAATAACCCCATAAGTCCAGCCACGACGGTGATAGACCGCGCACGGTTGCATAGTTTCGGAATCGATAAACACGAAGAAGGGATGTCCCACCAGTTCCATTTGGTAGAGCGCCTCACTAACAGTCATCACTGATGCTTCGTGTAGTTTTTGCCGCACCACCACTGGAGAATCGCCTAATTGGCTTTCATCAGCAACCCCAATTTTCCTCTCGCGCGCAATATCGGGAGAAAACTCATCATCTTTCGGGGTGACCGCCTTCGCCGCATCTTTCAAATTGAGTTCCTCAATCTTTAAAGGCTCTTCTTGACGGTGCGAATCCCGGTGGCGGCGATGATCCTTAGCCCGGTCACGGGCGCGCCGCAGCCGCTCATATAGTTTGCCACAAGCAATATCTACTGAGGCGTAACGGTCAGAAGAACTGGCCTCAGCGCGAATAATCGGCCCCTTTCCGAAAACTGTCAGTTCCACTTTCTCGGAAGTATCTGCTTGCCGCTGATTTGGTTCGTGAGTGAGTTCCACATTTACCCGCTGTACTCGCGGATAAAACTGTTCAACCTTAGCGACTTTTTCCTCGGCATATTGGCGGAAATTGGGGTGGATTTCAGCATTTCGTGCTTCAACGATAATTTCCATTGGTGTCCTCCAGGGCACAGTATGGGGATCAAAGATCCCGAATCGATGCGAACCGGATCATTCCGGTCGCGGTGATTGCAGCTACCACCCCCTTTCGCCCATCTTTGGGCTTTTCAAGTACCAAAATTTTACCGCATTACCGGGAATGATTAAGGGGTTTTGAGGCTGCCTTCCGCTACGCTAAATGAGAACACTGCTTTCACCTGTGCGTGTTCCCCATTTATTACCCGAGCTGCCTCCCGAATGGTCGCTCCCGTGGTAATCACGTCATCGACTAGCAACACTTCCTTACTAAAATCAACATCTGCCCCCGCTGCCAGCCGCATACTTCCTGTCCGCCCGCGAACCCGCTCCTCAAAACTGCGTCCCGCCTGCTTTTTACTACCTGCTTTGAGCTCTAACAAGCCCGATAACCCTACTGCTACCCCTTCGGCCTCCAACGAGGAGGCAATTCCGGCAGCCAACCTGCCAGCGGTAGAAGAGATCGCAGTTTTGCCAAACCGAAAAGTTGACGGCACAGGACATACTATAACCGGCCTCCGAAAACTGGCAGCGAGGCTCTTACCGGCTGCCGCTCCAAAAAAGAGTGGTAGCTCTTGGTAATAGGCAGATCGCGAGTGCTTCATCGCCAATACAACTTTGCGAGCTGAGCCCCGGTAAACGCTGAGAGTCCAAATCTCATTTATACCTGCATCAAGGGGAATAGCTGCACTAACTGTTATGGGAGCGCGCAAAAATATCCCTCTACACCGATCACATAACCGGGTATCCAACTGCCCACAACCGGGGCAACTCTCCGGAAATATCAAGGTAGAAAAATCTCGATAGGTTTTAGCCACCTGCGCTCCGACTAGAGTAGATAGTTTTTGAGGATGGCTGGAAAGAAGATGGTCTGCCATAGATACAGCTTGCTAGCTTCAACTGCAGTGATGTTTTCAGAAAATAATTCTCTCTGGAAAACTTGGAGCGCTTGGCCTTGGGAACCAAAGCACCTGAAACCATCAAAGCTAAGAAAAATCTGAAACTAGACGCGAACTGATGTTAACGCTAACTGCTTGCCGCAAATGCGGGATAAGAAACCCCATTTCCGAGTACTCGCCACGACTGTTGGATATGCCCCAGCCGCGTTCCTAGCTCGTTAACTACCTGCACATTCCCGTTGGAAGGATTGGGCACCAAGTATTGAGACTTCGGCGCCGCCTCAAAGGTTTCATCATACGAGTTCACCGCCAGCACCTGTATTTTCGGGTTACCTCCGGACTGTAGAACTGCTACCTGGCCCGAATCAATCCAAGCTGCCGAAGCTACCTCAGACAAGATATCGGTACCTAGCTTGCCCACCTTTATCTGGGTAGGGGTGCCATCTTCTGCTCGGATCACGGTTGCCATTCTACCTTGGAAACTGTATCCCACCTGCCATAAGATTAGGCCGCGCACCCCGGGGGCACTGAGCGCAAAAAACGGGATTTTCCAGTTTTCACCCTCAGAGATTTTCACTCGCGCCACCTGAAAATGGCTATTTACTGCCACCATATCCCCGGGTTTGGAAGCGTCCCCAGTCCATGCCCAGCCCCAAGGGTCAACTTGCGGAACCCGCAGATTCTCGGCTCGGTAAAGAACCTGGGGGGCTTTTCCGCGTTGCAAGCGTACCAGTTCTTTGCCCCCGCGAATCGCTACCTGGAAATCAGTGCCGACTGGCCCGGGAGTAGGCCAAGTAATTTCCCCGCCCAGGTCTTGTGCCGTTGTAAATACCCCGGAGCGGGTATCGGATTCCTCGATTACCGCCCCATTCTTAACCCCCAGCATCATCTGTTTCTTTACCGGGGCTGACTGCTCAGCAGGATCCGGTAAAGCTTTACCGTTTTGCGAAACTGTAACCTCATCAATCCCAGCAATCCCCAATAAAGTGGCATTTACTTGCTGATATATCCTTGCCATTTCCGTTTCAGAACGTAATCGCAAAGTGTCGGGCAGTTCGACCATGGCTTTGCGACCTTGCATAGTAACCAAGTTAGAAGGAATCTTGGTGATCGGCTCTGTCGCACTCACCGCACCTTCAAGATCAATGGTAGGGGCAGAAAACAGTGCCGTCAGCAAGTATTGGGCAATGTTCTTACGCGGCACCCACCGGGGATCAGGAATTAAAAAGCGATGATCACTCGACCAGTAGTAAACGTTTCGCTTCGAATAAGCATTCTTAAACGCCGTATTGGTTAACACCACTCCGTCAGGCAGCGAACTGATCCGCCACTGTCCGCCCTCCTTCGTCAACTCGTATTTAACGGTTTCCTCTTGCCGGAAACTCTGCCTCATTCCCACTTTGTTGACCCGCAATACCGGTTGTCCACTTCCGGTAGCCAATTTCGATCCATCAGCAAAAACTATTTTTAGTTCCGTCTTCGGTTTCAGCACGGTTACTTGAGTTTTCGGTTGCCAACTGCGACGAGTACCAGAGGTTAGGAACTGTTTAGCAATTCCATAGTCATCGTAAGTACCTGCGGCACAGGCCTGTTGGAAATCCGCCAGTAGTTTTTCGGGAGTTGATCCATCAATCGGTCCCGTAGCCAACTGGGCGAGCGGGTTACGAGAATCCGGATTCACCTCGCCTTCATGCACCGGCCCGGCGTCAGGAAGGGATGCACAAGCCGCCAAAGTGAAAGCTAGGCAGGTACACAGGATCCCCAAGCGAAGCCGCTTCCTCCCGCTGATTTTCCCATTTCTTAAGGTTTTCGAGGACGCAGCAGACTTTCGCAAAGACGCGGGTAAATCTTTTCGCCACCTCCGCAGCAATTGCTTTTCCCAATGCCGAAGCTCACGACTAAACCAGTTCATTGAGTCTCTGCCTTTCCCTCCGGGCTGGTTTGCGCAGCGTCATCACCTTCCAGATTCTTAATCCGCTCTTGAACATCAATCACCGTGTCGGGCGCTGGCATATGCGGCAATGGCTGAGCGGCAGTTGACTCTTTCATATCGGCAGGCAGCTCAGCCGGCATTCGGGGTAGGCTGTCTGCTGCACTCACGGGAATTTCCTGCTGAGGGCTGTCACTCGCCTCCAAGTGGCGCACTTCCAAAGCAGTATCCTCTAGATCCTCCGACAAAATAATGTCTTCTGGATGGTCGATAGCCCACTGGGAGCGAGCGGTAATCAAATCCTGGTTTTCAACTTCTTCTGGCAAATCCGCAATTTCTTCTCCCTGCTGGCGGGGCAATAGCAGAGTAAAAGCAGAACCTTGCTGGGGGCAGGATAAAACCGTGAGTAATCCGGAGTGCAAAGCCGCGTCCTCGGCAGAAATTGCGAGCCCCAGGCCGGTACCGCCAGTGGTACGTTTACGGGAAGGATCCGCCCGGTAAAAACGATCGAAAACATGTTGCGCAACCGCGTCAGTCATACCGGCACCATGATCGCGGATCTGCAAAGCCACTGCGGTTTTTGAACCGGCGACTGTAACCTTCACTGGTTTACCTTCCGCGAACTCGATCGCGTTCACCAGCAAGTTTTGGGCAATCCGGCTGACGCGAGTTTCATCTACCTGCGCCACGGTATCCCCGTAGGATTCTAAAACTACCTCTACTCCCATGTTTTCTGCGAGAGTGCGATTAGAATCTAGAATTCCACTCGCTAAAGAACCCAGATTTACCTCGGATAATGAAAGCTTGGCCACGGAGGCATCAATTCGGGAAATCTCAATGAGATCCGCCAGCATTTTGTCGAAACGGTCAACTTGGCGGTGCAGAATCGTGGCGGAGCGGGCATTAGTCGGCGAAAGCTGGTCGCGTTCATCATAAATCAAATCGGACGCCATCCTAATAGTGGCTAGCGGGGTACTTAGCTCATGGGAAACATCAGATACAAATCGCTGCTGTAAAGTTGACAGCTCTTCGTAGTCGCTAATCTGTTCTCGCAGATAGCTGGCCATATCGTTTAACGCTTGGGATAGCTGTGCTAACTCATCCCTACCGCGTACCGGCAGGTGAATCTGCAGATTACCGGCCGAGACTTTGCGCGCTGCTTTTGCTGCTCGCCGCGCAGGCGCCATAGTCGAATAAGAAACCGCTGCCATCAGGACTGTTAACACCCCGAGCAGCACCACTGTTCCAAAAATTAGTACCTGGTTCACCATATAAATGGTTTGTTGCTCATAGGCTAAGGAATAGACCATATAGAATTCATAGCTACCCACCACAGGTAGAAACACTCGCGAACCCACAATGATACCGGGAGTTTTCTGCTCTTGCGAGTTTTTCAAAGACACTGATTGCCAGTGAAGTCCGCCCTTTTGCTCAACCGCTTTCCGTAACTGCGGAGTGATTAAAACGCGTTGTTCCGGGTCAATAATTTCGTTGATCGCTAGGGGGCGAGTCTCATTTGGATCCCGCAGCAGCATCGCTCCTACCCCGCCTGCACCGGTCAAGGCATCTCGTTGATCTGACATTAAGGTATAGGCCGCATCTTGTACCCCACTGACGGAATCGGTCACCGTGGCATCAAAAGCAGATTGCAAACTTTCTGTGCGCAAAGATGCATCTTGCAGCACAATATTTAAACGTTTTTGAAAAACCCCATTAGATACATGCGAGGTTACGGAAACAATCAAGATGATCATCATCATCGCGGTGGCCAATGCCATTAGTGCGGTTAGTCGCGCAGAAATCGAAGACAGAAAAAAACGCACTATCGGCCAGTTCGCGACTTGGTTTCCCAGGTAGCTAAAAGCCGATCGCCATTGTTTGTCCCGCAGCAATCCCCAAAAGCTGCCGGATGATTCTTTGACCGCTGCCTCCTGGGCTGGGGGTTGGCTGCTCATAGCCGCCTAGTTGCCTCCAGCACGGTAGCCAACTCCTCGCACGGTGCGCACAATCTTGGGATGTTCCGGGTCTTCTTCAATCTTGGCTCGCAGCCGCTGCACGTGCACATTCACTAAACGAGTATCAGTATTCGCGTGACGGTATCCCCAAATATCTTCTAATAATTCTTCCCGGCTAAAAGCTTTCCACGGCGAGCGTGCCAAGGTTAGCAATAAATCGAATTCTAAAGGAGTCAGATCGATAGGTTCATTGCCACGGAAAACTTCGTGAGCCGCCACGTTGATATGAAGATCCCCCAGATCTACGTCCTCGTCCTGACCCTCGCTAGTACGTCCCCGCAACCGCGCTTTAATCCTGGCTACCAGTTCTTTGGGTTTAAAAGGTTTGGGGATATAGTCATCGGCTCCCGCTTCTAGCCCTGCCACCACATCGGCTGTATCTGATTTAGCGGTGAGCATGATAATCGGCAGATCGGATACGGTGCGAATCTGTCGGCAGATTTCCACTCCGTCTTTGCCGGGCAGCATCACGTCTAACAACACCAAATCCGGTTGACTTTCCTGAAAAATATCAAAAGCCTGATCACCGTGATGACAAAACACTGACTTATAGCCCTCGGTTGACATCACAATGCCCACCATCTCTGCAAGTGCCTCATCGTCGTCCACTACCAAAATTTTCACGGTCATGAATTCTATTGTGCCACGCCGATGCATTTTTTGGCGCTATTGCTAGGCTGTTGCTTTATTTATAGGCTCGATCGGTAGAATCTATGTCTAACCTATTGGCTGGTTTAATCCGGCAATCCTCCCGGTAGGAGGCGCAAATGCCCGCGGCGCTGCTCTTGCACTTTACGACGCTCCGCAGTCAATCCCTGTTTAACGCTCGCATCGTACTCGTGCCCTACATGTCCGCGGCCTCCGCTGGTGGCTTCGGGGCTCAGCCGCCCATCCCAGTTCTTATTTACTTTCGCAGTAGGAATATGTCGCCGCTTAGAAGCTTCCCGCACCACATTTGCCAAGGCCTCTAAATCGTCATCACTGGGCTCGGCAGGAGTAAACTCACTGGCTAACCGAACAACCTGCCAACCCCGAGGAGCGGTCAAATTGTTTGCGTGTTCGGCGCAAAGATCATAGGCGTGCGGTTCTGCCTGGGTAGCAAGGGGGCCGAGGACAGCAGTGGAATCCTTATACACATAGGTTAAAGTAGCGGCTGCCACCTGGTTGCAGCCATTTTTTGAACAAGATCTAGTTACCCGCACAATTGCACGTTAGCGGCGCGGGAAATAAAACCCAAGTCTAACTCGCGGTAAGGTGCGTTCTCGTGAGGGGTTTGACACGAAATAGGCGAGATCGCCACGGGCGCGGAGCACGAGGAGTGACTTTCTTGCCGATGATCCCAGCTTGGAGGACGCGGCGGGAAAAATTTGATCAGCTGGTAGTGGATTTGGCTACCCAGGCTGCCCGCAAGCATGAGGTAGTAAACCGTATCGAATTTGGGGTGGAAGATATTCCTCCTTCGGATCCGGCTGACTGGGAATCTCCACAGGCGGTCTTAGGACGGTTATTTCCCGCAGATAAGGGCGGGAAGCTGGCTACTCGAATTGTGGTTTACCGCTTGCCGATCCAGTGGCGTTGTCGCAGCGGTCAGGAACTAGAACAAGCAGTTAAAGCGGTGCTGGCGGAACACCTCAGTACTGAAATTGGCTGTTTACCCGAAGAGGTATTTCCCGGATACTTCTAGTTATTAGCGCAAGAATTTTTCGAACAGTATATTTGGGATACTTTTAGCCAGGATTTACCCAATTGCGACCCTTATTAGCGGTTAGGGGTTAGTTTTTACTGTAATCGCAGCTATTTCCCTAGCTGCTTTTCCGACCCCAATAGTTCGAAAAGTTCCGGCAGGATCTCCCACCAGCTGACCGGCGTGCAGCGCAGTTTCACTTTGCCATTGCCAAACACCCGCAGGTACTTTCACTAAGGTCAACACGCCCGGTTTTACCGCTACCTCCTGGGTTTTCCCGGCGGAAGATAAAACAATTTTTTGTTCTTTCCCGCTTTCGAAAACCAGATTAGCCGCCTGTTGATTAGTCAGCACTGCTCCCGAAGTACTGGGCGGCACAGAGGGATAAACTGCCAGCGTATCCTTCTTTGCATAGATCTCCGGGGCGAAGACCGCGGCCACTACCGGTTGATCTGATTGAACCTTGACCGCAGCCAGGCCGTCTTTTACTCCTGCCAGAGGAATATCGAAAACTGCTCCTGTCGCGACCTGCAACTTATTGGGGGCGGGCACCGGGGTTTCCCCTTTTACATCCAGGAGGGATACCTGCAAATTCGCCACTTCCCTACTGGGATTCAGCACCCGCAAACTGGATTTACCAGTAATTTTAGCTGCTGGAATCAGCACTTCTTGGGAAGGGGCGGCTAGAGCCGGCGAATGCACAGCGCCAGCCTTTTGGGCTCCAGTCGCCAAAGTGGAACTGACCCAAGAGCTCACCCCCTTCCCCTCGGCCTCTACTAGCACCCCGAGCCGGTTATACCCGGGAGCTTGCCCATCTAAAACCAGAGAGGTACTAGCGCGGGCAGGGATATTTTGCGTGACTTTAGCTGCCAAGGGCCCCTGTTCCGTCCAAATCTGAATCCGAGCAGTAAGGGGCGCTCCGGACGGGTTAAGCAAGTGCAAAGTAGAAGCATTTCCGGTGGTAGTGCCGGGAGTCAGAAAATAGGCGCGATTAGTGGGGGCAGCGCACAGGCCCGCGAAAAATCCGTTCTCGTCCTCTTTCCCGTTGCTGCTAACATATCCCAAGGCAGCGGCATTTTTACCTGCTACTGGTTTCACCTGTAGTGTCAACCCAGATTTGCCCACTGAGTGAGCGGCGTCCTTTGCCAGCGCGTTCCCGGATGTATCGGTTAGTGGCGCAGATCCCGTTTCCGAGATCCCTTCCACCCAGGCCTTAGCGCCCTCTCCGGGCAAACCCGGGCATACAACTTGCTGGATTCCTGCCGGAACTGCCACCTCGCGGCCGCCATTATTAGGACTAGAGGTGGCGGGAAGCGTTTTGGGAATCAGCAAAGCAAGCGCCAAGGCAGCTAGCAGAATCGCTAGCGCCGAGAACAGGGAAACCACAGATTTAAAGGCGGGTTTTTTCATTTTTGTTTCCTCCTGTCCCCCAACGGCAGGCAGGTGGCAACAGCACCGAGGTAAACCAGCAGGAATAGTCCTATCACCAGATAACGTCCTGGACTAGCCAAGTACACCTGGAGATTTCCGGACCCTCCGGCCGGAATAGTAAAACTTTGCAGCCCTCCCTTAGATCGAGCCTGAAGATCCCGCCCAGCTATTTGGGCTTTCCAGGCCGGCGAAGCTGATTCTGCCAGTAAAAGCTCACGTTTCTTCGAGGAGGGCGCGAGAGACTTCTTTGCACTTAGCACTGCTGCCGGAACCGTTTCTTGGCGCTTTCCGTCACCGATTCTCACTCGCGCATCGGAGCGAGCGGGAATAAAACTGGAAGTGTCCAGGCGCCACACACTGTAATCATCATTGGTAGCTACCGGATGAAAATAGCTGGAAGAGATGAGTTTGGAGTCCAGTCCGTCAGCGGCGGCTTGCTTAGTAACCAGTAACTGTTCTACCGCTAAATCTGCGCACTTGGTGGCAGCTTGGCGGTCATTTCCCGCTACTAGCGCCGCCAGCACCCCACTTTCGGGGGAAGTGTGTTGGGCAGGGGATTGGGTTCGAATCTGCCAGTTGGTGGCCAGTAGTCCCGGTCCGGCTTCCCGGCGCATCGCCACCTGGTAGCGATCCCCGTCTTTATCTATCGCCAGCATCCGGGTTCGTTTTTCCGATGCCGATAAAATCGAAAACGCGACTGGTGAGCGGTCAGAACCGGCCTGCAAGGGAGTATTCGCCGAGGGCAACGCCCAGGTAGCTATGGTAGCCAGAGGAAGTACCAGCGCCAGCGTAACTAAGCTTGCCAGCAGGTAACGCAGCCGTTTGGGAGGCTGGATCGCACTCCATCCCAGCGAGGTGGACACCAGTAGTCCCATTAGCGCTACCGAAAATACCGAAAGCAGCCAGGGACTTTGTCCGGGAGCCACTGTTTGTGTCAGCGCAAGCATTCCGATCACCAAGCTTGCCAGGGTAAATACCCACGCTATACGGGTGGCCAGTAACTCTCGTCCGGTAAATAAAGCTCCGCCCGCGGCTATTGCCACGCAACTGAGAGCAGCTATTCCAAGATATAACGGAACGCCGGATAGTATTTGCCCCCAAAGCTGCAGCTGAGAGCGAATTGCTATTGGGGTAGGCGCCGAGGGCGTCAGGAATAGATATGCTCGCATGCTATGGGTGCGTAACGCCCAAATAAAAGACGGTAATAGCGTTACCAACGCGGGAACCAGTATCGCTAGACCGCCCCCTAGGTACGCACAGCTACGCCGCCAGGGTAAATGCTTCTTTACCGTTACGCTCAGACTGCAGACTAGCACGAAGACTAAAGCAGCTAACCACAGCCAGGGGGCGGCGGCGCTCACCACTACTAGGGATAGCGCTGCAAGGCCGGCGGGGAGGCGGCGCGAATAGTTTGGTAGATAAGTCTCTGTTCCCAGCACTCCCGCCAGCAGGTAGGAACGTCGCAGGTCAAAGAACGAAATAATTCCCCATACTGCCAGAGGAAGGAAGACATGGCCGAGGACAGCAGCAATATTTCCTGCCTGCACACTAACCAAGAAAGGCAGCGCTGCGCCCCAGCTAAGAGCGATCAGGGCACGCACCGAATTTACTCGGGTTAGGGCTGCCGATGCCAGCCAGGCACCCATTCCCGCGCCCAGTGGGGACAAAACCAGTAACCAACGCAATACGGTGGTGGGAGCAATGCCGAAAATAGCGAAAGGCGCGGTAATAGCCAGCAGCGGATAGGCAATCGGATCCGGGAGGCCGATAATCCCCGTAGAAAAAGTACGCCAAGAGTTGGTTGCCAATATCCAAAAGTCATGCCAGCTTCCGGGCAGAACACTCCAGAATCCTCCGTGCATTCCCCCAAGGAAATCTCGCATCCCGAAAAGACTAATACTAAGGAAGAAGAGGGCGAGTAGCCACGCGATGATTTGGGCGTGCCAAGTTACCTTGTCCAACTGGGATTTCGCTACTGTCCCTAGTTTGAGCACTTCCTGTCCGCTTTCGCGGTCTACCCGCCGAATCAGACGCCGGTTTTCCCGTACCCTGCTAGCTGGTACTTCCAGGCGGGCAAGTTCGCGCCGCGAGATCTGGGATTGTCGCCGCTGAATCCGCCGCGCCGCCAGGATTTTCCCTAGCGATCCCCATACTCGGTTCGCCGCCTTGAGCTCTATTGCTGCTCGCTGACCTGCAGAGCGTAGCACCCACATCAGGGCTATCATCAGCGATTTTAGAGGTAGTAAACAAAGCCATAATGGCAGAAGCACCGAGCTGATAGTTAGGGCACGATAGAGGTACTTATCGGCGCGCCGCTCCGGATAGGAGTTTTCTTTTTCCCGGGGAGCCTCTAGAACCAGTGGGGTAACCGGAACCGGATCATAAACGTAAACTGGCTGGTGAGGAACGGGAGCATCCGGTTTTGCCAGTTGCCCATCCTCTTCAGTGTCCAGCTGTTCGTAATCCTCAGTGGCGTTTTCCTCTTCCCCTTGGATAGGCTCTTTTTGTCGATCCTCCTGCCTGCTCCCCATTGGTGATGAGGGCGCCTGCGCTGTCAACAGGTTTTCCGCTAGCGGCGCGGACTTATCCGCTGGCGTTTCCACCTGGTTGCCTACTCCGGGAGACTTTGTATCCTGCTTCTCCTCGGTATTTTCGTTCCTGGTATCGGCAATCCCACTAGCGGAGTCTTGATGCTCCAGATATTCTCGTAACCCGAAGAGTCCGGCTTGCGCGTGGTAAATACGGGCTGCTGGCACCAGGCAAACGCGGTAGCCAGCCATGCGCGCACGTCGTCCCAGTTCTAATCCTTCAGTAAATTTTCCTAGCAGAGGGTTAGTGCCCCGCAAACGATCCCAAAGCTGGGCTTTTATCAATAGTCCTGCGGTTCCTACCGCCAGCACATCACTGATACCGTCATATTGCCCCTGGTCAACCTCGCCCGGATCGAAAGGAGTAAGGCGCTCGCCGCCCCGAGTAGCGTGGATACCTACCGAGGCCAGCGTTTCCGGTTTATCCCAATCCAGGGCTTTCGGACCGGCAATCCCCAGGGTAGTCGAGTTCTCGAACGCTTGGACAAGTTGCCCCAGACATTCCGGGTCAGGGGCAGAGTCATCATGCAGCATCCACAGATAGTCGACGGCCTCCAGATTGTTGGCGCGGGCAAGGCGTACCGCCTGCCCCAAGTTATTGGCTTTTACCTGGGAATAATGTAGAGGCGCGTAGGGACGCAGCTGAGCGGGAGTGAGGGTAGTATCAGCGGCAGTATCTACGACTACCAGGGAGGTTATGGGGTAACGGCATGCACGCAGCGCGGTTAAAGTTTGTTTCAGGTAGGGAGTAAGACCCCGCGTGGCGATAAAAACCTGAACGCTGGGATGCTGGTAGGAAGCGGTTGGTTCAGAGGCACAGGCCACTGGGCTACCCTACATTGCGCCGCAATCTGCGCCGTTCCCGTTCTGAAAGACCGCCCCAGATTCCGAAGCGTTCATCATTTTCTAAGGCATAACTGAGGCATTCATCGCGAACCTCGCAGAGCTCACAAACCGCTTTGGCTTCCCGAGTAGAACCCCCTTTTTCGGGGAAAAACGCCTCGGGGTCGGTTTGGGCACATAGCGCTTGTTCTTGCCAGGAGAGGGGGCCTTGGTCATCCTGCCCAATTTGCCAGGATTGCGGATTAGACGAGATGGGTCCCTCGCCAAAAATGTTCCACATATTAATCTCCTCGCAAAAATAGGTGTCTATAAGAGTATAAACTACAAGCGTGTCATTCGGGGAAGTCACCCAAAAAAATGGTATAGATTTTTTGTAGCATCTGCGCTTATTAAAGATTAGAAATCTTATCTACCTGCAGTTCAGTTCAATAAATTCCGCAATATGTTCCACAGAAGAAATTTTCTCGATTTCCCCACAATTTGGCTCTAGGACTACTGCTGCGCCCTGATAACGCCAAATCTGCCCGACCACCAGCGCCAAGGATTGTGGAGTCGCATCCTCAGGTACTTTGATCAAGATTCGGCGCCCCGGAACCTTTTGTTCACACCAGCGGGAAAAATCTGTGCTTGCTTTTCCGTCTACGCTTACCCGAAAATCGGTATCTGCCAGCGCAAAGTTTTCACTAGGTAAAGGGAACAGTAGTTGATCAGCTTGAGCGAGCACTTCCCGGTTACCGTCTAGAAATCCGGCGGGCAAAGCCTCCGGGTAACGCCAAGCCAGCGGAGACAGGCTGACAAGGTAGGTTTCAATTCCGCTTTCCACAAAGCCAGAGCCGGCCGCCGGGTCGCTGATTGCACAGGCAACCAGATCCGGATCTGCAATCAGATCTGTCATCTCTTTACTGCCAGGGGCATCAGCTGTCAGATTCTTCACCGTGAGCCCTAACCCCCACCCGGCGATTCGCCACAGGAGATCACGCCAGGAAAGCCCCAATCCCAGAGCTAAAACCCCGCCAGGTTCGGCTGCTAGGTCACCGGCCAATAGATTTTGAGTCTTCGTAACCCAGTTATTGACTACCTGCCCCGAGAGCTCTATACGATCCTGTCCGTACCAGGTAAGGCAAGGAGAAGAATAACCCGACAGGGCACTGACCCAAGAGTTATCCCAAAAAGATTTAATCTCCATTACGGTACTCCCGCCTGCACTAGTTTTCCGTTTCCTCGCACGCGCACTGTCCCCTCAACTGCAGAAACAAAAATTGCTTGTCCGGTACAGATAGTTTCTACTTCCCCGCCAACTCCGACTTCTAAATCACCGCAGACCCCTAATAGTATTCGCGGACCGAAACCGGGAATCGGAATCCATTCCCCACCAGTTATCTCGGAAACTGAAAGTTCAAAATCATCTACTGGCGCATAGTAGATCCCGGTGCCTCGCCCATTCATTTCCGGAGCGATCCGTACCGGGGGCGCACCGTGAAAATCCATACACCGCAAGGCTTCACCGGCATCAATATGTTTAGGGGTAAGCCCGGCACGCAACACATTATCGGAAGCAGACATGATCTCAATCCCCAATCCCGATACATAGGCATGCACCGCGCCGGTAGGGATAAATAGCGCCTCCCCCGCCCGTAGAGTAACCGGGTTAAGCAGCAAGGATAAGACGGCTCCCGGATCACCAGGATCTGTCTCTTATACACATCTCCG
>OENY01000077.1_pt1 | contig 42301 bp, 35 predicted proteins | sample 1539391 | NCBI WGS metagenome assembly OENY01 (sample SAMN03777356, study PRJEB22549) | human gut metagenome | biome: gut; feature: infant; material: feces | host: Homo sapiens | collected 2013-11-24 | reverse complement strand
GGGTCAGCAAGCTGACCCCAGTATAAGAAGCGGAACAAAACCCAGCACGCTTCACAGACCTACCCAACCAAACCTGGCAATCAGACTTCACCCACGTCCAACTAAAAAACGGCACCGACACACAAGTAATCACCTGGCTAGACGACCACTCCCGCTACCTCCTACACGTAAGCGCCCACCCCCACATCACCTGCCAAACCGTAGTCCAAACCTTCACCCAAACCGCCAAAATCCACGACCTACCAGCATCAACCCTCACAGACAACGGAATGGTCTACACCACCCGACTAGCAAGAGGAAACAACACCCGCAACAACCAACCCAACGCCTTCGAACAACTACTAGACGAACTAAACATCACCCAAAAAAACGGAGCCCCAGCACACCCCACCACCCAAGGAAAAATCGAACGCTACCACCAAACCCTCAAAAAATGGCTCAACGCCCAACCACCAGCAACCAACCTCAACGACCTAAACACACTCCTAAAAGACTTCCAACACATCTACAACACCAAACGCCCCCACAGAGCACTCAACAGAAAAACACCCCACCAGGCCTACCACAACAAACCAAAAGCACACCCCACAATCACCATCAACAAAAACGACTGGCGCCTACGACTAGACACCGTAGACCAAAGCGGCACCATCACTCTCAGATACCACGGAAAACTCACCCACCTAGGCATCGGACGCGCCCACAAAAACAACCCCGTAATCGCCCTAATACACGGACCACACACCATAATCATCAACAAAAACACCGGGGAAATCATCGCCGAACACACCATCAACCCCAACAAAACCTACCAACCAAAAAACGGACAAATGTCCTGAAACACCCCAAACCCAAAACGGACAAATGACCCGAAACACCCACCCCAAAAACCCAAAAAATCCCGCGACACATGCGGACATATGTCGCGGGACATCACATTGCGGTAGCGGTGGGATTTGAACCCACGGTGGGTTGCCCCACACAGCATTTCGAGTGCTGCACCTTCGGCCGCTCGGACACGCTACCAGGTACTGTATTCAGTTGTTGGTGTGGTTACTCGCGGCCGAAGGCACCGTAGGTACCTGAGGCGTAAAGCGAGGAAACGCTACCTATTCATTGGTTGCGGGATCTCGCGGCCGAAGGTACCGTAGGTACCTGAGGCAAAAAGCGAGGAAACGCCACCAGCATCTGAGCTAACAGACCTTCAAAAGTTTAGCGGATTTGTCCGCCAGAACTAAACTCTGGGTGCGAAATGTGATTACTCCCGCGGCTAGAGACTTCACGTTACCAGCGCGGCAAAACAATCACCGCCGCGTAACCACGTCAAACCTCGCCAAACAGCGTCACCAGCACGCTGCCGCGCAACCGCGCTATACGGCTCCGCGCTACTACTGATCTACAATCCCGTATAAACGGTCACCAGCATCGCCTAGACCTGGGCGAATATATGCCTGCGGGGTAAGCCCTTCATCCAGAGCTGCCACCACCACGGTAACGTCTGCCCGCTGACCGATATGCTCTTCTACGTGCTTAACCCCTTCCGGAGCTGCCACCAGACAGATACAGGTAACGTCCCGGGCGCCTCTTTCCAGGGCGTAATCTATGGCCGCCACCAGGGTGCCGCCGGTTGCCAGCATCGGATCGACCAGGAACACTTGCCGATCAGTTAAATCTTGGGGCAGACGATTCGCATAGGTTTCGATCGCTAAGGTTTCTTCGTCCCGTTTCATCCCCAGGAAACCGACCTCTGCCGTGGGTAGCAAGGCAGTCATGCCAGAGAGCATCCCTAATCCGGCTCGCAGAATCGGAATCACGATTGGACGGGGAGTCGAGATTACCGCGCCCTCCATCGGCTGAATCGGGGTTTCGATTTGCTTGGGAGTTACCCGCACATGCCGAGTGGCTTCATAAGCGAGCAAGGTAACCAGTTCATCAACCAGTTGCCGAAACACCGAAGAGGGGGTGTCTTTATCTCTAAGAATGGTCAGTTTATGTTTCACCAGCGGATGGTCAATGACTTTAAATTCCATACTTTAAAACTAGCTTGTTTTCCCTTCGCCTGCCTACTCTTTCCCACTCCTTCCCTAAAAATATTCTTTCCGTTTTACCTCCACACAGCGCACCCCTGATCTACGCTAAGAATTACCGCCGAACCAGGAGATATCGATGAAGCAAAGCGAACATGGGATTAGTGAAGCTGACGAAATCAAGGTACAGAAAATCCCTAATAAAGTTTATGAGGCCGAGCTCTACCGCTTACAGGGCGAATTAGGCAAGCTACAAACGTGGGTGAAAGCTACCGGAGCCCGGATCGTAGTTATTTTTGAAGGACGCGACGCGGCCGGTAAAGGCGGCACTATTAAACGGATGACCGAATATCTCTCCCCGCGAGTTGCCCGGATCGTAGCGCTACCTAAACCGACAGAGCGGCAAGAAACCCAATGGTATTTCCAACGCTACATCGAGCATCTGCCCGCAGCCGGCGAAATCGTCCTCTTCGATCGTTCTTGGTATAACCGTGCCGGGGTAGAAAAAGTGATGGGATTTGCCCGCCCTGACCAGGTGCAACTATTTATGCGCCAATGCCCCATCTTCGAACAAATGCTGGTGGAAGACGGTATTTACCTGCGTAAATATTGGTTCAGCGTGTCAGATAAGGTACAGTACAAGCGTTTCAAATCTCGACTCGGTGACCCTTTACGGCAGTGGAAACTCTCCCCCATGGATTTAGAATCCATCACTCGCTGGGAAGATTACTCGCGCGCCAAGGACGACATGATGGTACATACGGACACTTCGGTGGCTCCCTGGCATCACGTACTGTCGGACTCGAAGAAGCAGGCGCGACTAAATATGATCCACCATTTCCTAGAATCTATCCCCTATACGGAGATTCAAAACGATGCGGAACCGATCAAGCTACCTCCGCGCCCTAACTCCAGTGGTTATGTCCGCCCTTCGGTGGCGGTTTCCAAGTATGTTCCTGATTTTGCGGGCGAGGTTGCCAAACAACACAAGAAAAAGAAGCTTGCGGGTACTGAGGAGGATTTAAAGCAGTACCGCGATAACGAGAATTGATTTCCGCGCAATAGCCGCTAGGGTGGCTGCATGGACAAAGTAGCACTGGTAACTGGCGGTTCGCGCGGAATTGGCGCCGCCATCTGTAAAGAGCTTTCTTGTGACCACCACGTTTTGGTGGGGGCAACTACTGAAGAGGGCGCGCGGGCGATAGCCGACACTCTCCCTTCGGCCGAGCCTTGGGTAGTTGATATTTGTGACGAGGACGCCCTCGCCGCGAAAGCCGTCCAGCTTAGTCACCTGGATGTTCTGGTGAATAATGCCGGGCGGCTACGCAACGGAAATGTTGCTGATGCTTGCCGTCAGGATTGGCGTGATGACCTGGAGTTAAACCTGGTAGCCCCCATGGATTTAACCCGCCTATGTATTCCTTTGCTGCGTGCCAGCAAGGGGCAGGTTATTTTCATGAACTCGGGATCGGGCTTTGATTCCCGCCTGGGTTCCGCGATTTATGGAGCTAGCAAGTTCGGTTTGCGCGCCCTCGCCGATCGCCTCCGCGAGGAAGAGCGCGGCAAGATCCGGGTCACCTCTATCCACCCCGGGCGAGTCGATACCGATATGCAACACGTTTTGCAAGAGAACGCTGACTATTATGATCCGGAAGATCATATGACGGTGGAATCTATCGCCAGAGCGGTTCGGTTCGCTATTGATTCTCCCGAAAATGCGATGGTGGAAATGGTATCGATTCGCCCGGTACGGCAGGTGCGGCGCTAAACAAGCACTACCCTAGGAGGACGCCCTCGCTAGGCGCGCTGCGCGGCGATCAGGTTTTCTGCCCCCAGACGAATACCTTCTAACTGGTCGTAGGCAGCATCCTCGTGTTCGATGTTGATGTTCATTTCCGGATCGATCTTGGCGATCGCGGCTAGGAACTCGCTCCACCAAGGCACGTCGTGACCTTCGCCGATGGCAACGAAGCGCCAGGCGGGATCAGAGGGCCAGGAGGAGCAGTAGTGATCCATCCCTACGGGGGTGCGCGCGGATTCGTCCTCGGGAACCGGTCCGAAGGAAGGATCTAGTACCCCGCGAGTGGCTACCCCGGGCTCGATCTTGGTGTCTTTGGCGTGCACGTGCACGATCTTGTCACCGAGCAGTTCAATCGACTTAATAATGTCCATCCCCTGCCACATCAGGTGGGAGGGATCCATATTTACCCCAATGTTCTTGAAGCCGCTGACCCGTTCGTCGAACTCAAGGAACTGGGTGGGGGTGAACACGGTGTTGGTGGGATGCAGTTCCCAAGCCAGTTTCACTCCCGCGTCTTGGGCGCGCAGATCCATTTCTTTCCAGAATTTCTCTAGTACTCCGTACTGGTATTCCAGGACTTCTAGCTGTTCACCGTTCCAGGGGTTAACTACCCATGCCGGATATTTGGCGTCCGGGTCGGTGCCGGGCAGCCCGGACATACACACGATTTCCCCTACCCCGAGTTTTCCAGCCAGTTCGATGGCGCGTTTGAGGTCATAGGTGTGGCGCGGCCCCACATCGGGCAGCGGGTCCAGTACGTTACCGGAGGTGTTCAGGCCGGCGAGCCGCATTCCTTTTTCTTCGAAAATCCCCAGGTAATCTTCGCGGGCGGTTTTTGAACCGATCAGCAAATCAACCGGGCAGTGCGGGGAGGGAATGAAGCCTCCCACGTTTACTTCGGCGCCGGTCAGCCCGAAGGATTTCAAATGATCGAGCGCCTCGGGCAGAGTGAAGTTGTGTAGACAGGCGGTGTAAGCACCTAGATTCATAGCCATTATTTTTCTCCTTTTCGTTATTTTGGTTATTTGATTTCCATTTCGGTGCCACCGTTGGCTGCGCATTTAGCAATGGTGTCGAGGATTCGCATGGAGCGGTATCCATAGGCAAAGTCCGGGGTGGGAGGCAATCCGTCTTTAACCCCGGCTACCTGCTCTAAGAAAGCATGTGCCTGGTAAACGAACTGCTGGATTTGGGTAACGCCTACTCCCCCGAAGTCCATCGAGGATCCGCCCTTGAAGTAGGGGAAGTCGGGGTTGACGAGGACGCGGCGCGGCCCGCCTAGTCCGGCAGGAGCGGTTTGGTCATCAACCATGATTTCTCCGGCGCACGCCATATCGAAGGAGACCATTCCTTTGGTGCCATTAACGGTGATTTGCATGGAGTTCGGGGATCCGAACGCTACCCGGGAAACCGAGAAGGTTCCGATTATCCCGTTTTCAAATTTCAGGGTACAAGTAGCGACGTCATCATTTTCTACGATTTCGGTTGCTTCTGCCTGCGAGGATGCGCCACGGCCTCCTGCAACTCCTTCTAGAGCCGGGGGACGCTTCTTAATCACGGTGGAAAGCTGAGCGCCCGCAACTGACTTTAGGGGGCCGCAAACGAATTCGGCAGCGTCAACCAGGTGGCTGCCCACATCTCCGAGAGCGCCCGAACCCATCGGCCCCTTATAGCGCCAAGCGATCGGGGTGTTCGGGTCACAGCCATAGTCGCACCAGTAACGCGCGTCAAAATGAGTGATTTCCCCCAGCTGTCCGCTTTGCACCATTTCTGCGATTTTTGCCAGACCGGGATTGCGGCGATAGCAGTAGCCCAGACCGGTTACTACTTTGTCGGTTGCCCCAAACTCGGCCATCGCTTTGGCATCTTCTAGGTTATCGGTCAAAGGCTTTTCGCACAGGACATGTTTGCCGGCTTTCACCAGCGCCTCGGCCATTTCGCGGTGCAACTTGTTGCCCACCACAATGGAAACGATGTCGATATCGGGGTCATCTACAATGTCTTTCCAGTTATCAGTGGCTTTTTCGTAACCGTAATCACGGGCAGCGGCCTCTGCAAAGGGCAGGTAGGCATCCGCGATAGTAGCTAGACGCAGCCGGGGTAGCTCTGACGCGAATACGGTATTGGCTTGCCGCCAACCATCTGCGTGGGTCCGCCCGGCCATACCCGCACCGATCACCGCCACTGACAGGGTTTCTTTAGTCATTTTTTCTCCTCTTTGAGTTCCGTAGTACCGAGAACGCTTGGACGGCCACCACAACGAACCGGCGTTAACACGTGTTAACTACTGTCCATAGTAAAGGAGGTTGTACCAGAAAGCAAGGGTTAATTCCATAAATAATTATTTATTTTATTTTTGGGGTTATTCCCCTATCTACGAGCGCAGATTTTTCCTGAAGTTCACAGCAAGGCAACAATTAGCGCGCGTTATTTTATACTTGGGCTATGAGTTTTCGCCCCACGCAAGCAGATGTAGCCCGCAAGGCGGGTGTGTCACGCGGGTTAGTTTCCCTGGCGTTATCTGATTCCCCGCGGGTTAATGCGGAAACTAAAGCCAACATTCTGCGCGTTGCCTCTGATATGGGATACGTGCGCAATCAAAACGCTGCATTCTTATCGACCTCCGGAACCGACCTCCTCGGGGTAATCCTGCCCGACCTGCAAAATCCGTTTTTCGAAGAGGTAGAGGACGCGCTGCGCCTGGCTGCAGAAGAAAACAAGCTGTTATCTTTAGTTTCAACTGCGCGCCAGGATCCAGAAAAAGAATGGAACCTGATAAACCGCTACCAGGAAATGCAGACTATCGGGGTCATCCTCATCTCCCCGGCCTCTTCGCAAGAGCGCCTGGCGCACCTATCGGAAACCTTCCCCCTGGCGGTGCTGGGGTTAAAGTACGTGGCAGGAAAAATAGACTCTATCCATATGGACGAGGAAGCGGCCGCCCGGCTGGCAATAACCCACCTGGCCGAGTCTGGATACGATCGCATCTTTTCCCTATCCAGCCCGGAAAGCGTTGATCAAGCAGTAGTGACCCGTCGCAAAGTACAGCGGGCAGCTTTTGAAAGCCTCCGCAAAAAGAAAAAGAATTTCCCGGGTTTTCAAGCTCTGGTACCAGATTTGGAACCGGGGGAACAGATTCGCCAATGCCTAGAAGGATCGGTGGCAAAGCGGCCAGCGTTTATTGCCCACAACAATCTGATAGCGATTGAAGCTTGTACCGCTCTGCGCGCCCTCGGAATGGAACCAGGTAAAGACTGTGGGTTAATCACCTATGACGACACCTATTTGGGACAGTTAGAAGAGTTTTCGATTACTTCGATCGACCAACATGCAGATCAGTTGGGTGCGCAAGCCGTTACCGCCTTAGCTAAGCGCTACGCTGCCCCGGGCGAGCCCGGACAAGAAATCGCGATTCGTCCCTCGCTGCTGCAACGCGCCACCACCTGCAAAAATCCGCGTTAAAAGACCGCGAAAAGCTGCGGGCACAAAGCCCGCCCCCCCTCTCGCAGGATGAAATATTGGATACTAAGTCTTAGCTTTATCTACCGTGGCTACAAAGCATCAATAAGGTCGCGTACCAGATGGCTGGGGGTAGTCCCGAGTTCCTTGGCTATAGTAGTAATCTTGGTTCGACGTGCTTCGTCTAGGCGGATCGTAAAAGGTTGAGCATTTTTCCCGACGCTAACCGGCCGACCAGGCATCGCGGGGGTAAGGTGTTTACCGCTGTATTCGGCTTCACTTTCTTGCGCCTTTGCCCACTGCTCGACTTGTTCGTCACTGTAGCTTGTTCCGTTTGCGGCCGTCCATTTCATCGCTCTAGCCCTACCTCTCTTAACGTCTTTTTACTCGCTTTCATGGCATGGAAAATATGCCAGGTTTCATCGTTATTTTCGATGGCAATATATTCGATTAGTTTCCCGTCTGCGATTCTAAACCCCCTCCGAGAAACTCGCGTGCGCCCTCGTAAATTTGGAAATAAAGCCAGATAATAAAAACCCTGGCCTGTCAGCGAACTAGCAAATAGTTCACTGGCAGGCCAGGGCGATAGCTGGGTATATAGCTATTACTTGGAGTACTTAGCCTCCAGGTTCTGTTCCACCTCTTCCAAGGTGTAGATCTTGGTTTCCGGAACGAACTTAATGTAGAAGCACAACGCAATCACGTTGATGATTCCGAAGACCAGGTAGGTGCCAGAGCCACCCAGGTTCTCGATCATCCAGGGGAAAGTTCCCGCAACAATCGCGTTGAAAATCCAGAGGGCGCAAACCGAGATTCCCTGCGAGACCCCGCGGATCTTCGCCGGGAAGATTTCGGAGAGCAGCACCCAGTGAATAGTTCCCGACTGTTTGATGAACAGGAATACCGACACCAAAATCAGCACCAACCACGGCAAGAAGTTAGGAATATCGCTGGCCACGTTGCCGTGGGCATCCATATGGGGCTCAATACCCCAGTAGAACACTCCGGCCAGTACCAAGAGGGAAATCGCGACCCCGGTTTCTTGGTAGATACCTACCGTACGGCGGTAGAGTTTGGCGATCAGCAAGAAGCCAACTGCGGACCCAACTGCAGAGAAAGTACCGGTGACCACGTTGAGCATAATGCCCTGGCCAGTATCAAAACCGGCGGCGGTTAGAATCTTGGGCATGTACCACATAGCGGTGTTAATCCCGGTGGTCTGATCGAAGATTCCCAGGAATACCCCGATGATTAGCACTTTACGGGTCCAGGGGGTACTCCAAATCCGGGAGAAGTTCCACTGTTCTTCTTCCTCTTCTTTACGGTGGAGTTCGATCATTTCGTTGGTTTCGAACTCTACTTCTTCATCGGTGTCACGCACGCGTTTCAAAGCGCCAATGGCTTCATAGTAACGCTGGTTAGCGGCATACCAACGCGGAGATTCCGGCATGACCCGCATACCTACCCAGAGGCACACGGCGGGAATAGTAGCGATTACCAGCATCCAACGCCAGGCGTTACCGTTACCGCCAGAGAGCACCATCGTCTCGCGTACGGTATCCGAAAGGCCAGACAGACAGTCCCAAGTGTAAGTGCCACCGGCCTGCACAGCCTTACCGGCATCCGGGGCACCTTTAGGACAAACAGCGCCTGCACTAATAGCTTTCACGGTTGCTTCGGGAGCGTTATGCGCCTGCGAGAGGGCGGCGTTACAAATATAGGCAACTAGCTGCCCAAACACGATCATGAACTGGTCTACTGCTACCAGCGGACCGCGGATTCGTTTCGGAGCAGTTTCCGCCAGATAGAGCGGAACCGAGGAGGACGCGCCGCCTACTGCCCAACCGAGAATGAAGCGGAAGGGGTAAATCACCCATACGTTGGGGCTGAAGGTACAACCCAGGGTCCCAACCAGGAAGATGACTGCCAAAATCATGATGTTGGTACGTCGTCCTAGCCGGTCGGTGAGCCAGCCGCCAATCAAGGCGCCGAAGGCTGCCCCGATTGCCAGCATGGCGTTGACCCAACCCTCGTGCAGGGCATCCAGTCCCAGCCCTCCGGCCACATTGTCCATATACATATAGGGCAAAGCTCCGGCGATTACTCCGGTGTCGTAGCCGAATAGCAGCGACCCGAAAGTGGCGGTAGCAGCCAAAATTACGGTGCCGCGATGTGGCCCGGACATGGGGGTCTTGGCCACCATCTCTTTAACTTTTTCGGGAGAGGGCGGGGTTGCCAGCTTCTCCTTATAAGCATCATTGCTCATATTATTTTTTCTCCTTTAAGAGCGATCCAGGTTATTTGTAGAACTCGGGCTGTTCAATTAATTCCACGGAGACCAGTTTGGACTCACGTGATTCTAAGGATTCCAGGGCGGCATCCACCACGCAGGTGGCCGCGTAACCGTCCCAAGAGCTGGAACCGGTGTGGCGATCCTCGCTGGCGGCATTAATCCACTCCTGCACCTCGCGGTTGAAGGCATCATGGAAACGATCGATATGGGAGTGGCAGATGGCGTTGGCGCGTTCCTGGCTAGAGCGCACATACACTTTTTCTTGATCCCCCAGGTAAGCGGTGCCCTGTTCCATTACCGCTTCGCACTGAATGTCGTAGCCGTAGCCGATGTTGACATTTACTTCGTCATCGATGCGGATCCCGGATTCGGTGTACATGACCACTACGATCGGGTCGGTCAGGTGCTCAAACTTGTAGCTGGTGGAGCGGGGAATATCTACCCGCACGTTCACGATTTCTTCACCGGTTAGCCAGCGGCAAGTATCGATTTCGTGAATGGCGGTGTCATCAATCGCCATGGAAGACAGGTAGTTTTCCGGAACTGTGGGGTTACGGTGACGGCAGTGCACCATGGTGGTTTCGCCCAGCTCTTTGGAGTCCATCTTGGCTTTCAAAATGCCATAAGACTGGTCAAAGCGACGCATAAACCCGACGGTTACTAGTTTCTTCCCGGCTTTTTGTTCGGCCTCCATAATTGCGCGGCAGTCTTCTGCCGTGGTTGCCAGCGGTTTTTCGCAAAGCACGTATTTTCCGGCCTCAATCGCCCGGATTACATCCGGCTTGTGTACCCGGCCGAAGGTGGCGATCAAGACGGCATCTACGTTCGGATCGGCGATTAGTTCTTCGCCGGAGCCGTAGGCTTTGCCGCCAACTTTGTCCGCTACTTCTTTCGCGGCATCTAGGTTTAGATCGGCGACTGCAACAATCTTGCCGCCGGTCAGTTCGTTTTCGATCCGTTCCACGTGGGCACGTCCCATGTCCCCCGCACCGATCAAGCCAATATTTAATGTCATTTTTCTCCCCTATGAGTGATTTGCCTGGTGGCCTCAGTGCGCCCAGGCTCGGCTTCACAGCCGTTGAATGGAGATGCCGGCGGGAGCGGAATATCTGCTGCGCTCCCGCCGGTATCTGGTAAGTGGTGGATAGTTACTTCAGACCCAGTCCGCAGCTGGCCAGGTATTCCCGCATGTTGATGGCGTTCTGCTTCGGGAATGAGGGCTCGCACGGGTAGCAGTCCTGCTCGCAGATGCAGTAGATTTCGCGGTCTAGTTCCGCGAGTGCGTCCACGAACTCATGCATTTCCGGTAGACCCTTTGGCGGACATACCGATGCTCCCTTAGCCACGGCCTCGCCGAAGGGCCAGTCCTTTTCGTGTGCCTCTTTGGTGATGGCTTCATCGAAAGCCTTGATGTGTACGTAGGTGATCCGCTCCGGGTATTTCTTGATCAGTTCTACCGGGTCGCCGCCGCCGTAGACCACGTGACCGGAATCCAGGCAGAGGTTTACGTACTTGGGGTCGGTGGCGTCAAAAATACGCGCGATTTCCTCGGGAGTTTCGATATGGGAATCTCCGTGGGGGTGCAGTACCATCTTCAAGCCGTATTCATCCAGCAGCATTTGCCCGAGGGCGTTGGCGTGCTCCACATAGAGCTTCCAGGCATCATCGGACAGGACGCGATCATCTGTCCATTCCCAAGTCTTGTCATCACGGTAGAGCGGAGGAAGATGCACGATGTATTCGGCGCCGACTGCCGCGTGAGTTTCGGCGATGGCGCGGAAGGTTTTCAAAGTTTCCGGCCAGGCTTCGGCCTTGTGGAGAATCCCCCAGCCAGTACCGGCGACTACCTTCATTCCGAATTCATCGCACCATTTTTGTAGTTCTTTAAGATCGGTGGGGAAATAGCCGAACGGCCCGGTTTCGATAATTTCGAAGCCGGCTTCTGCCATTTCTTCCCAAGCTTGCCGGGGATCCATTTGCTTTTCGTCCTCGGGGAACCATACGCCCCACTGGTCGGGGCAGACCCCGATGGACAATTTGGAATATTTGGGATCGTTGGTATTTATTGCTTTACTCTGCGCCATCGCAGTGTCCTTTCCTCCGCCTTACCAGCTGCTCCGCCGGCGTATTTGGCTGCAGGATCGCCGATAGTGCTACCGGTTTCCCGCTATCTACTCATTTACCGAAAATCTTACCGAATCGGTTCGGTATTGCCACGATAGCCGACACAATCGTTTCGGTCAAGAGGTTTCAGAAAATTGTTACAACAATTATTTAAGCAGGTGAGCTAACATTATGGACACTTTGTTAGGTTGTGCAGGTAATAGGGGTGGATTGGGGGGTGCAGTTAGTGGCTCGCCGGTTTAGCGATGCTAAACGCAGGAGGGCGAGGCTATATAAAAGCGGGCGGGCGGAGTCAATATTTTATGAGTTCCTGCCCGAGCGATACACCCAATAGTGCATGATCGGCAGATTCCAGGCGGTAGTGAGTGCTGCTGCTACGATCTTGCCTACATAGTAGAGCTGCCAGAGGTTTTGGAAAAGCTCCACGGTCAGGGAAGTGAATAGGGTGTTGAACCCCAATAAAATCAGGTAGCGGAAAATAGATCCCCCGAAGTCACCTTTGGCGGAAAAGGTAATATATTTTTGCGCTAAATAGGCGTAAATCGTGGAGATAATAAAGGCGATTGCCGCCGAGATTCCCGCATTCAGGTGCGCGAACTGCACCAGGATAACCAGGAGGGCAAAATCTAAAACGAATGCTGATCCCCCGGAGAAGAGGTATTTGCCCAGCTTTACCCATTTGGCTTTATTCATTACGGTTAGCCATTCTCAGTAGCCAGATTAGATTCTTTACTTGTGGTGGGAGGAAGACCTGTTGCAGCAGGGTAAACTCGTTTCTCGTCCTCACCGAGGACGGTATGGGTGATCGCTACCTCTCTCGCTAGTTTCGTCAGGCGCCGCTCCGCCGCGTTACGCTGCTTGGCCTGCATCAACATATTGTAAAGAACCACTACTACCAGTCCATAGAGCAGAAGGTCGGTGCCGCGCCCAACCCCTAAGAACTGTGCAACCTTGGTAGTAATTTCAGGGAAAATCACCACCACTACCGCGACGATCGCAAAAGCTAGTATTCCCAGGCGGCGCCAAGCGGTCTGTTTTGCCCCCAGGTTTGCTTTGAACATATAGAGGGAAAGAACCAACACCAAAACAATCAGCAGGATTTTTATTAGCATCATTCGCCCCTATTTGATCAGCAATTCGGTCAGGATATTGATGGAGTTAAGCAGGGATTGCCCCTTGGCTTTGGAGTAATCGGTATATCGGATATGTACGCTATGTTCTGCCCAGGGCAGTCCGGTTTTTGCTAGTTGCGCCACAATTTCTGAAGCATGCGCCATCCGATTTTGCAGCAAGTTGACCTGTTCAAAGGCATCCCGGCGCAGTACTCGCAAACCGTTGTGCGCATCGGTGAGTTTCATTCCGGTACGGCGGGCGGTCACCCGTGCCGCAGTTTTTAATACCAGGCGTTTCATCCAACCGACCTGGGTTTGGGAAGATAAAAACCGCGACCCAAAAACTATCGCCAAGTTATCTTTTTCAGCTTGCTCCACCATGGCAAGGCCGTCCTCTACTCGGTGTTGCCCATCGGCGTCAAAGGTCAACAGGTATTTCGCCGGGGTGAATCCCCGCACGTATTCGATCCCAGTTTGGAGTCCCGCGCCTTGCCCCAGATTCACAGGGTGACGGATAACAGTGGCACCGGCCGCCGCCGCGACCTCGACAGAGCTATCCCGGGAACCATCATCGATGCAGACCACATGGGGAAAGGTGGGGAGCAGATCTTTAACTACTTTCCCGATCACCTGGTCTTCGTTATAGACGGGAATGATGACCCAGGTGTCATCTCTAGTCGCCATAGTCTACTGCTACCTTTTCCACGAATGTTCATTGCTTTTCCTAGAATAGCAAGCAATCAGGACTCTTCTTATAGGCGCCAGACACTCTCGCACTTATAATAGGGATGAAACAGGGAAGCTGACTGAAGATCATCAGGCTTAAAGGGCTATCCCGCACCAGACCCAGGAGGTTACTGAAGTAATGACTGCAGAGTTTATTCCCGCCGCAAAACCCATTATTGGCGATAAAGAACGCGCCGCAGTGGATGCGGTTCTAAAATCTGGCATGGTGGCGCAAGGCCCGCGGGTAGCAGAGTTTGAAGAAAAGTTCACTGCCCAAATGGCTAGCGGCGATGGTCAGCAGTCAGTAATGGTTAACTCGGGTACTTCCGCTTTACACGTGGGTCAGCTGGCTGCCGGAATTAAACCGGGTGACGAGGTAATCGTCCCCTCCTTTACTTTCGCGGCCACCGGGAACTCGGTAGCCATCATCGGTGCTACCCCGGTGTTCGCCGATATTGAGGACGACTACTTCTGTCTGGATCCCGAATCGATTGAAGCCGCCATTACCCCGAAGACCCGCGCCATTCTACCGGTTCACCTTTACGGACACCCGGCAAACATGACCGCCATTATGGATATTGCTAAGCGGCATAACCTCCTAGTATTCGAGGATGCCTGCCAAGCGCATGGCGCTACCTGGAACGGACAGCAGGTGGGCACCTTCGGGGCTTTCGGAGCTTTCAGCTTCTACCCCACCAAGAATATGACCGCCGGTGAAGGCGGGGCTATCACCACCGGGGACAGCGAACTAGCTCGTGAAGCCCGGATGATTCGTAACCAGGGCATGGAAAAGCGCTACGCCAACGAACTGGTGGGTCTGAACAACCGGATGACTGATATTAACGCCGCTATCGGCCTGGCACAGCTGTCTCAGGTTGCAGGTTGGATGGAAAAGCGCCGGGCGAATGCGAAGTTCTTAAACGAGAATCTGCAGGGAGTTAAGGTTCCGCCGGTAGCCCCAGAAGCTGAGCACGTTTACCACCAGTACACTATTCGGGTTAGCGAAGACCGTGATGGTTTTGCCGCTGCCCTTAAAGATGAATACCAGGTTGGTTCCGGCGTGTACTACCCGATTCCTAACCACCGCCTGCCCTCCCTGGCTCCCTACGCCAAAGGTTTGGAACTGCCGCACACCGAAAAGGCCGCAAAAGAATGCCTATCCCTACCGGTGCACCCCTCCCTCTCGCAAGGCGATCTAGAGCGGATTGTGGAAGCAGTCAACAAACTAGCCAAGGCGGGTGCATAAAACATGGCGAACCTGCGTTACGGAATTATCGGTATCGGCTCGATGGGCCGGCACCATGTACGTAATATCCGCGAACTACCGGGTGTTGACTTGGTAGCGATGGCGGATCCGGCTGGAGACAAGTTTGGGGTTTCCAAGGGGATGGAAGTCCTCCCTGATATTGATGCCCTGATTGCGCAAGGGCTGGATGCTTGCGTAGTAGCAGTCCCGACCGTTTTCCACGAGGAAACCGCGTTGAAACTAGCCGAGGCCGGGGTACATACCCTGGTAGAAAAGCCGCTTTCTACCGATGCAGAATCCGGGGAACGGATCGTAAAAGCCTTCGCTGAGGCCTCTTTGGTAGGAGCCGTCGGGTATGTGGAACGCTGCAATCCCGCCCTCCTGGAAATGAAGAAACGCATTTCTGCGGGACAATTGGGCGAGGTTTACCAGATTTCTACCCGCCGCCAGTCTCCGTTCCCGGCACGGATTTCGGACGTGGGGGTTGTCAAAGACTTAGCTACCCACGACGTGGATTTAACTGCTTGGGTAGCTGGATCAAACTATGCGTCAGTTTCGGCGGTAACCGCTTACCGGTCAGGCCGCGAAAATGAGGACATGGTCAATGTGGTTGGCAAACTGGAAAACGGGGTGCTAGTGAACAACCTGGTGAACTGGCTTTGTCCTTTCAAAGATCGCAAGACTATTGTGATCGGTGAAAAGGGTGCCCTGGTGGCCGACACTATGATGGGTGACCTCACCTTCTACCGGAACGGATCAATTCCGGTGGAGTGGACCCAGGTTGCTAACTTCCGGGGAGTTTCCGAGGGCGAAGTAACCCGCTACGAAATCCCCAAACGCGAACCGCTACGGGTAGAGCACGAACACTTCCGGGACGCGATTTTAGGCAAAGGCAACGAGCGTGTCTCCATGTCGGAAGCCCTGCAAGCTTTGAAAGTGGTAGAAGAAATCCTGGAGTCCGCAAAATAGCGCCGAATATTGCATCCGGGAGCTTTGCTACCCGCCAATTTCAAACAATTGTCGAGAAGACACAATCAGTGGGTGGGAAAAATGTTGCGCCCCCACCAGCTTGGGATTGACCGCCGAATCTCACTTAATGGTTTGGTCATCTTGTAAACTGACCGTATGGCGGTTAGTTCCTTCAGTTTTCAGAATTTACTTTCTATTCATAAGGCCAAGTTAGAGGTGTCCACCCCCGTCACCTTGTTGATTGGCCCTAATGGTTCGGGAAAGTCTAATGTTCTTCGCGGCATAGAGTTGGTATCACGTCTGGCAGATGACACCTTTAGGGACACTATTATGCGCAGTGGAGGTTTTAGTGACCATCTGTTCAAAGGAACCGAACTTTCTGATTTCGCGGAAAAATACCAGGGAAAGGGATTTGATCCTGAGTGCTTTGCCGTGAGTCTCATTGACAGACGTGATTCAGGCCTGCTTAACCTATACGATGTGCAGTTTCTCCGCGGTGTGGGCAACAGCCCGCTGGTCAGAGAACGGCTGTTATTTTGGGACACCGATAAGTATGAGCAGCCTTATTATGACGACTTTAACGATAACTACGGATGGAGACCGGTAGTGAAAGAATCGGTGTTGTCAGAGCGTTTACCTAACAGTGCTGATACCGGGATTCAAAGGCATATTCGTGAAATCCTCGCTGGGTGTCGCGTTTTTCACTTTGAGGATTCCTCCTCTCGCTCTCCGGTGTTCGCAAGCTGTGACATAGCAGATAATCTTCGTCTCCATTACGATGGCAACAACCTGGCTGCGGTACTTCTCCGGATGCAAGAAACAGATAAGGAAAGGTACCAAGGTATCCTCCGTTCCGTACGTTCAGTAGCTCCCTTCTTTGATGACTTCGTTGTCACCCCAGAATATGAAGGCTCGAACAGGACGCTTTTGCGTTGGAAACAAAGAGGAATAGACAATATTTTCTCTGCTGAAAGATTAAGCTCTGGTACTTTGAGATTCATTTGCTTAGCCGTTTTATTGCAACAAACTAACGCACCCCAAACTATCGTCTTAGACGAACCTGAACTGGGGTTACATCCTTTCGCTATTTATCAACTAGGCGAAATGCTCCGTGAAGTCACTAGCGAGGAGAAAAGGATAATCGTCACCACCCAGTCAGTTACTCTGGCAGATCAGTTTACCTTGGAAGAAATTGCTCTGGTAACTAGAGAAAATGGGGGCACTGTTATCAACCGGCCTGACCCCAAAGAATACACTGCATGGTTGGAAGATTACTCCGTGGGGCAAATGTGGGAAAGCAATGTTCTGAATGTCGCGCCACGAAACGAGGTGTTGTTTTCGTGAAAAGTGAAAATAGCCCCAGTAGCTATAATGCCAGCACACCCATCCAGATTGCGATTGTGGCGGAAGGTCCTACGGAGCAACAGTTTATTCTTAATCATCTGACTCCCTATTTACATGATATGAGTGATGGAAGAATAAATGTCCAACCTATAACGGTCAAGACCGGGCGCCCCGCGAATGGAAAAATCTGTTCCGGCGGAGGATCATGGTATTCCAAATCAGGGCAGGGGTATGACCAACTAATACGGGGGCTACTGAGCCAACCACAGTTGAGCCTGGTATCCACGATGATTGACTATTATGGTTTCCCCCAAGATTTTATTAAGAGGGCAGGATTGAAGAACCCAGAACTTCGGGAAATAGAAAGCCAGATGCGGAATCTGCACAAAAAGGAAGCTCAATCCGGAAAGTGGCTTCCCTTCGTTGTTAAACACGAGTTTGAGACTTTAGTTATTGCTGCAGCTTTGCATGGACCCTCCAACGTTTTTAGTAATTCTGACGTTCGCGAAATGCACCGTTGGGCAAAGAAAGCGCGTGGGGTTGAGGAAATCAATAACTCACCACATACTGCTCCGTCCAAACGAATTATAAAGTTAAAGGCAGGCAGCACAGTAAAATACCGTAAGATAGAGGATTCGGCCGAGATATTCGAGAGAGCAAGGTTAGAGGACGTAATGAGCGAGTGTCCGCACTTTAAGACCTGGGTTCAGTCACTACTGTCCACCGCTGATTAGGAAACCTTTTGTCGCCCAATACCTTTTCTATTACCAATGGCTAGGACCGCAAAGGAGGGTTAGTTGCGCAGATTATTAGAAGCAATCCTTGGTCCCCTGCGGCGCAGCAAGTTTATTTGCCAGGTGCTGACCCTAGTTACTGGCACTGCCTTAGCTCAGGCAGTGGGAATCGCCCTATCTATTCCTCTGGCTCGTCTATACACTCCTGATGATTTTGGACATTTCGCTATATTTACCGCAATCACTAGCTTTGCGGCAACCATTGCTGCCTTACGGTATGACCTGGCAATCGTTCTACCAAAATCAGATGAAGTAGCTAAGCAAATCCGACGTCTGGCGCGCAGATGTATTTTCATCATCTCCATTCTTACCTCACTGCTGTGCATCGCCGGCTCGGGCTGGATTGGCCAAACCTACCATTCCCAACCTTTAACGATTTGCCTATTCTTTGCCGGAATTTCTATATACGAAAACGCGGAATTGGCCAACGTTCAGTTTTGGCTAACCCGCAAAACAAACTACAAATTAATCGCCAATAATCGGGTAATCCAAACCACAGGGGTTGCGTTGCTGCAACTAGGATTCTTTTTCCTTTTTCCTTCGGTGGTTGGACTATTCCTTGGGACAGTAACTGGCCAGGCGCTTGCTCTCTTCATCTTGCTCTGGAAAACCCGCAAAGAACTACGCTTCGATCCATCAGAAGATGTACCCTCTATGCGCAGTCTAGCGATTCGCTATCGAAAAATGCCTTTGCTAAACGGTCCCAACGTGATGGTTGATGCTCTACGTAATAATGGAATGAATCTGATAGTTGGTCTATCTGGTGCCGGACTATTAGGCCAGTTCAGCAGGGCGCAGACAATCCTACAAGTCCCGATGGGTTTTATTACTGCCTCGGTGACGCAGGTGTTTTACCAGCGAATGTCGGTAGTGAGACCCGGAGAAATGCTGCCGCTGGTAAAAAATGTAACTAAGAAACTTACTATTGTCGCCATTCCAATTTTTACCCTAGTTTTCGTACTGGCTCCCTGGCTCTTTGTTTTCCTCTTCGGCCCGCAATGGGATCAGGCAGGCTACTACGCCCGCGCCCTCACGCCCTGGATTCTAGTCACCGTTCTTACATCCCCTATTTCTAATATCTTCATCGTGACCGAGACTCAAGCGAGGATGCTTTTATTCGCAATTGCATACTGTGTGGTACCCCTAGCAATTTTATTCTTCTCCCCGTTTTCGATGCTAAAAACCGTATCTATCATGAGCTTAACCATGGCAGCGATGCTACTATTTATGCTGGCGATGGCATTTAATGTAGCCAAAAATTTTGACCGCAGACTACTGACAACAAAACCCGCCACCTAAGCTAGATTCTTTCCTGGGGCAGTTAAACATAGAATGACCCCATGAAGGTTTTATCTGTAGTTGGCGCTCGCCCCCAGTTCGTTAAACTTGCCCCCATCGCAAAAGCGATGGAAAAACAGGGAGTGGAACACATCATTGTCCACACCGGGCAACATTATGACCCGATGCTGTCGGACGTGTTCTTCCGTGACCTAGGTATCCCCTCGCCTGATGAGCATTTGGGGATAGGCAGCGGAAACCACGGCGAGCAAACCGGAAAAATGTTGATCGCAATCGAACCAGTCTTACAGAAATATCAACCGGATTGGGTTTTAGTTTATGGGGACACTAACTCGACCTTGGCCGCCGCAGTGGCAGCGGTGAAACTGCATCTGCCGCTCGCCCATTTAGAGGCGGGGCTGCGTTCTTTTAATCGCCGGATGCCCGAAGAACACAACCGGGTATTAACCGATCACGCCGCTGACCTGTTACTGGCTCCCACTGCTGTCGCAGCTGAGCATTTACGTAACGAGGGTTTAGCGGAGCGCACCGTAGTCGTCGGAGACGTGATGACCGATGTGGTCTTACAGGTTAAGGAACAGGTTAAGGATAAGCCCTCCCCGATCATGGAAGAGTTTGGTTTTTCTGAGGGCGCTTATCGCCTTGCTACTATTCACCGCCCTGATAACACCGACGATAAAGAGCGCCTCGAACAGATTCTTGATTCCTTGGCTGACCTAGATTTACCGACAGTTATCTTGGCGCACCCGCGTCTAGTGGCAAAGTGTAAAGAACATGGCATCGAGCTTTCTCGTGGGAATCTCTTGGAACACCGCCCTCTCGCCTATCCGGAACTGGTAGCCTCTTCCCTGCATTCGGCGGGAGTAGTAACAGATTCGGGGGGGCTGCAAAAAGAAGCCTTCTTGCTTGGAACCATGTGTACCACGGTGCGTCCGGAGACCGAGTGGGTAGAAACCGTAGAACTGGGGTGGAACCAGCTAGTAGAGCCAGGAGACGCCCTAGTCAAAGCTGCCCAGCGTCCTCAGGCAAAAGCCACCGATAAGACCCCTTACGGAGACGGCAAAGCAGCCGAGGCTGTGGTGGATACCCTCCTGAGTTGGAAAGGGTGAGATTTAAGTGCGCGTTTTATGGGTTCCCTCCTGGTATCCAACCGCGAACAATCCAGCGAATGGAAGTTTCTTCGCAGAGCAGGTTGATATGCTTCGCCGAGTTGGCGTGGATATTAAGGTAGCTGTCACTAGTAGTGCCAACACCCTGCAGATAGACAATTTCCGTGCATTGCGCCCCAAACCAATACCTGACGGCTGTTTTCTGAGTGTTCCAGCGATTCCCAAATCCATCATTCCAGGTGATTCGGGTATCGCTCGGCTCTCCGCTGACCAAATAGCAAATTTTTTTTCTGACCAAGACTGGATACCAGATGTTATTCATGCCCACTCTGTTTTCCCGGCGATCCTAGTAGCACGACAACTAGCACGTGTTTGGAAGGTTCCCTTCGGAACAACTGAGCATCGACCTTCGACTCTTACCATTAATCCCCAAGGTTTTCGCTATAAAGCCATTAGGCAGGCGGTAACTAAAGCAGCTTTTCGCCTTACAGTTTCTGGTGATATGGCAAGCGCGCTCACTACCTTTTACCATTCGAAACCGTTTATCCCTTGTCGGCTACCAGCTGCAAGTAACTTTTTCCACCAAGACCTTTACAGTGGAACCTCCGAAAAATTCATCTTTGGTCACGTCTCTTCTCTGGACAGCAATAAGTGTCCTGCCAACATCATTAAAGCCTTTTCTCAACTTGAGAACGCCAAGGCTTGTGAGCTGAAAATGGCAGGGGGAACCTCGACAGAAATTGAGGAGCTAACAGCGTTAACTGAAAGTTTAGGTGTGTCTGAGCAAGTACTCCTGATGGGACAGCAGCCACGTGAGGTGATGCCAAGGTTCATGTCCGGGCTTGACTGTTTTATTTTGGCATCGGAGAGAGAATCCGGGGGCGTCGTCATGGCGGAAGCGGGAGCCTGTGGCATCCCCTGTATCTCGACTGCAACGCCAGGAGGAAAGTTTTATATCACCAAGGAAAATGGTTCCCTTGTCCCCATTGGGGATATCGCTAGCCTAAAAAACGCTATGCAACATCATTTAGATCTAGGAAAACCAAGTCTGAAACTGCGAGCAGCAATCAGAGAGCAGGCGCGCGACACCTGCTCACCACAGGCTTTCTGCATGAGACACATTAACTGCTACCGAGAATGCATAGCGAGATAGCGACGCAGTCACTCCCAGGTACTTATTCAGCAACTATTGGCTTAGACAGAATGAATTAATAGCCGCTATGGAGTTTGCAATTATAATAATGTTCGGGAAGAGACATCGAAAACTGGCTTATCCCTCGGGAACCACCCACTGTCCAGGTACCCACTCGTTGGCGATGAAGAGTTCACTGTATATGCCCAGCGTCCGGTAGCCGCGCAATAATTTCATCTCAAATTCGCGTTGTGTCAAGTTACCTGTCAGAGCTTCAAAAGCCATTGGGTGGTGCCGCTCAGTGCGAATACGCGCCAGGTTAGTCAGCAGATTTAACAAACCGACCGCACTAAGAACTGATTTAACCTTCCGCTTCCGTTCCGGTTCAATCTTTCCAGCTCGAGGCATGAAGTAATCTATATCAGAGCCGAATGCACGCTCGAACTTACGGTTAATAAAATCGATATAGTACCTGCGATCTGCCGTATGGAGTGCTCGCGGACCTGCCAGCCATGTTTCCCAGGAATCGGCTGTGAGCATGGGCAAAGCCCAGTCATACCCGAAGTACTCATATCCCCTCATTGAGTTATTTATGTAGCGTGCCTGGCGGGTAATTAAATTAAGCTCCACCAAAGCCTGGGAATTACGAGCTGAGTTTCTTGGTTCCCACTTTTCCTCCAAGAACTGTCGGATTTTAGTCTGGAGGGATGAGGGAAGTTCAGTAACCTTGGTCTTTCCACGCTGATTGAAGTGATGTGTGGTTATTAAATCCGCAACTTCCCGAATGGACAATGGTCCGGAGAAAATAAGTTCGTCGTCATGCTCATTTCCAACGATAGTGTGTCCGGGAAGAATCACAGCATCTTTATCAACCTTCGAATCTGTCTTAAGTTCGTGCAGAGCGTACCAATCTTGAATATGTGGAAGTGCCTCACCACTCCAGGTTGCCCGCAGAAAGTCTCCCGTCTGCGGCTGTAGCCATAGCTTATGCACCTTGGTTCGGTTGAGCTCAATACCACGCCATTGGTATCCCGCACTTTTTGCTACCTGCTTAGAGATTCGCACTTCCGGCGACCCGGGCACACCGTAGGTAAAAGTAAAAACGTTACTTGCCCCCACCTCTTTGAGTGCTAGCAGTATCAGACGCGAATCGGCACCTCCCGAAAGAGGTACTACTAACTGGCGCCCCGAAGCAGCCAGAGGTTCAAATTGTTGGAGTACTACTTCATAAAAATATTGCATATAGTCCAATGGTTCTGCATCGGACTCCTCATATTCCGTGGGCATTCGGTACGAATCTACAACCGCGCCGCTTTGCAAATTAGTTACCGTTCCAGCGGTAACGCTCGATACTCCAGCTATTAAGGATTGTGAACCAAGCAGATAACCACTCTCCAGAAACTCGCTGGCAGAAATGGTATCTAGACGCGGTGCAGCCATCTCACCCATCAAAGGGGTTGGGGTGGAAGAGACGAGAAGATCTCCATTTAGTGTGTAAAGTATCGGGAAACTCCGCAGATTGTCTGTAATACCGAATATGCCACCCGAGTTATCTACTACCGCGGCCCAATGCCCGCGCTGTGCCAGAGCCCAATCTACGAGTGAACCAGCGGAGTCCTGTGGGCACTGACCCAAGTTGGCTCGCCAATAAACTCGCCCTATCCGTAGGTCGTAAATCTCCCATAGATCACTATCAACAATCCTCATCATTTCTCCGCTAAGTCCCGGTACCGTTTAGGGATATAATAGTGCAGTCATGACTCGTGTTATAACCCATTGAGTTACCTTAGATCGAAGAACGGAGTACCGCCCCGATGCGCATTGTGATGGTAACCTCCTGGTTTCCCACTGAGAAGAATTCTTCGTCCGGTACATTCGTGGTTAAAGATTGCCAGGCTCTAGCTGCTAGCGGTGCAGATATTAATGTAGTACATCTCGTTTCCCCTCAGCTAGATGATGGCAGTCGCCATCTTAAGGTACACGGTCTGAAAACAGTGCGGATTCCTATGGCAACAAACAATCCATTTTCCATAGTCCGTGCACGCCTTAGACTCCAGCGATACATAGAAACGGCAGATATAGTACACACCCAAGCAATTTCAGCCATTGAACCCTTTGTTTTCCGCGCACCAGGAAAGCCTTGGGTACATACCGAACACTGGTCGGGTATTTCTAATCCGCAAGTTCTTTCCTCCGGCTGGCAAAAAATCCAACCGCTGTTGAGACAATTGGAACTATTTCCAGATGTGGTGGTTGCAGTAAACGAGTACCTTGCAAAACCGATTCGAGAAGTACGTGGATCGAAACCTGTAGAGGTTATTCCATGCCAAGTTCCCATGCCTTCCAAGCTCGTGCCTCGTCGGAAGGAGCGCGATCAGTTACGACTGATATCTACCGGTGGATTAATACCGCTAAAACGTCCCTTACTGGCAGTGGACACTGTAGCCGAATTAATTTTCAGGGGAAGAGACACTTCCCTGTTATGGTTAGGAGACGGGCAACTACGAAACGAGGTTGAGCAGCACGCAGCTAAACTTGGTGTCCCACTTACCTTGCCCGGATACGTCACAGCAACCGAAGTCCGAGAAAAACTGGGTGAATCGGATATTTTTATAGGCACTACCGAGGCTGAAAACTTTTTTGTCTCCGCCGCAGAGGCAATCGTTAACGGCAGACCCGTGGTTGTTAGTTCCGTGGGAGGGCACACAGAATATGTGGATCCACATGTGGGAGAAATTGTTGCGGACGCTACTCCCCAGAGCTACGCTGACGCCGTGCAAAGAGTGGAGGCAAAGACCGGCAATCTCACGTCCGAAGATATTTCAGCCACTATAGGGGAGCGCTTTTCTCCGACTAGTGTCACGAATGAATACTTTAATCTGTACCGCACAATGAGAAGGTAGATCATGCCTACGATGGTTTTCCACGCCGCTTACCGGCTAAATCCTGAGTCTGTATCAGGCTCTGCTATTCGCCCAATCCAAATGAAAGCTGCTTTCGCGCAGGCGGGTTTCGAGGTTTTCGATCTCACGGGCACCGCAAAAGAACGCAGCAGCAAGTTTCGAGAGCTAAAATCACAGGTAAAGGCGGGAAAACGATTGGATTTCATGTACTCTGAGTCCGCTACCATCCCACCCATGCTTGGTGACCCGAATCACTTTCCTCACCCTTTTTTAGATGCGCAGATATTCTCCTGGTTCAAGCGCAACGGTATTCCCCAATCGGTTTTCTACCGGGATATCTACTGGCGTTTTGATGAATATGCTCGGCAAGTTGGCAAGCCGCTAGCAGCAGCTATGCGGCCGATATACCGGATGGAATTGGCTTTTTACCGCAGGTATATGACTAAAATTTATGTTCCTTCGCTACAGATGGCGGCAGAAATTCCACAACTTGTGGGTACACGGGTTGGCGAGCTACCACCTGGAGGAAATAACATCGATGCACAGGTAGAAAACACGCCGATTCGGCTACTTTATGTGGGAAATGTTGGCCGTCTCTATCAACTACACGAAATCGTAGAGACAGTAAAGGCCAACCCGGATTTTTTGCTCACCATCTGTACGGCCAGAGATAGTTGGGCAAAAGTCAAAGACGAGTACGAACTGACAGATTTCGATAATGTTAGTATCGTCCACAGTAGTGGTGATGAACTCTTAGAATTATACCGTAGTGCCAATATAGCTGCGCTAGTGGTTGAGCCCAGTCGTTATCGCGGATTTGCCGTGCCGGTAAAGTTATTTGAATATGTTAACTACGGAAAACCAATTATTGTAAGCTCCGGCACCTTAGCCAGCCAGATAGTAGCCGACAATGGATGGGGTTGGGTTATTGACAATGACCGTGCAGATATTGAACACACTCTACGCAAACTGGCAGATTGTCCGCAACAGATTACCCAAGCCACTGCACGCGTATTAGAGAAGCGCTCGGAGCACACTTGGGTGGCACGCGCTAAAAAGGTCGCTGCAGATCTAACCGCGTTCCCAATAAAATTGTCATAACAAAAAACATCTAAACCGTTTTGCTTACGGACCAGCGACAATCAGTCGAAGACAGAACCAGCATTTTAGCCAAAGAAACCCCGAAGAAACATTAACTAAAACGGACTCATTTACCCGTGTAATTCTTTTGTCGCGGCCTCTTGCTACTGTAACTATATTCGCGAGGTGAAGGCTTCTGAAGCCTCTTGGATTTCATCATTAGGTACGTTGAACCATACGAAGACCATAAACTCACTTAGTAAAGTATTAAAATAAAAGTCGCACATCAACAATCAACGGAAACATCTCGACGACAATGAAGGTTCCAATCCTACGCACCCCAAAGCAAATTTCGAGTTATAAACCAAAACACGCCATTTCAATTATGGCTACATCGTTCGTTCTATGCTTTTTGATTTACTTACTAATAAATTGGTTTGTTGAACGTTACCCATTTGGAGAAGTTCCTGTAGCGTTAGGCGATGAAGCGTGGCAATTTTTACCATTCTATGCAGATCTTTGGGAAGTATTGCACGGTAATCCCAGAACCTCACTATTATTTTCCTGGAACGCAGGAATGGGCGTTCCCAGGATCGGTGACTATACAACCTATCTGGGTGGACCATTCCCATTGCTAATAGCACTGTTTCCCAAAAAGTACCTAGCCATGGGGTACTTTATAGTCAAAGGCATTAAACTATCATGTGCAGCAGCAGCTTTTTCAGCATTACTGCATAGAATATCCCCCAATCAGAAAAACGCTAATTACCAAATATTTTCCATGATTTACGCCTTTGGCGGGTGGACTTTAGAAATTGGTGCAGTCAGAATAATTTGGCTTGATGGCCTAATTTCATTGCCTCTAATTACTATTGCAGGTTTATTGTCATACAAACGCAAAGCTCGAAGTACAGCAATTGCACTAATTTGTTTTTGCTGGTGGAGCAACTACTACACTGCCTACATGGCCAGCCTTGGCGCAGCATTACTAATCATCGTTCTTTGCTTTACTTCTAATTCTAAGACAATAGATCGAGTTAAAGGCATTTTAAATTTTGCGCTAAACGGAGTCTTGGCCATTGCCATTTGTGCGATTCTTTTGTGGCCGACATTTCTTAGCGTAAAAGAGGGCATCAACATCCCCGGAGGAAGTTTCAAGAGTCCATCGTTTTTTAAATTGGCGAAGTCTTTATATGGGGGCTCAATAACCTATCCCGCACTTCCCAGCATTTTTGTGGGATATTTACTATTATTTTATTTGGTTGCATTCTTTATAAATAAACAAATTTCCGTAAAATTAAAATTTTGTGCGACTGTAATACTGGCATGTTCGATAGGTTCCTTCTTTTTCAAACCAGCAACATTGGTATGGAATCTATTCGACGCACCAAACGGAACGTGGTTTAGATTCTCTTTTGTAATAATTGGCTATCTTACACTTCTCGGATTTTACAGCTTTACCCAAATAAAACATTTAAATATTTACAATCGAATATTATGCTGCCTCGCGGTACTTTTACCGGCAATTTGGGCATATCTCAATAACAAAATAATATTTTCAGCTGACTCAAAACTAGCTTTCATAAGTTTTCTAGCATTCTTTAGCGCTGTATTAGCATTCATTTTATTTGAATTAAAAAATATTAGCCATTTCTGTAGGACTATCGCAACTGGTTCGGCTTTAGCCTCTATCGTAATTATGGTACTTATGAATTCTGGATTAGCCACCACGTATTTTGTGGGCAACCTTGCAGGTCTAAACTCCCCTGCCATCGGAATCAAACATTCACAACAAGCTTCAATTTCTCCATTTGTTTTCTCACATGCTCCAATTCCCTACAATAATGGATTTTTATATGGCGTTCCCGAGGCTTCCTATTACTCATCCATAGTACCCAGGGAACTTGGAATTAATTTAGCAAGCTGGTACGGTGCTAATACTTCATCAGGCGGTAGGATGGTTTCTTTCACCGAGGATCCGTACCTGATATCTATTTCAGGTGGAAATAATATTTTTGACACCTCTACCGGAGAAATACGAAGACTAGATGTCAGTGGTGTACCTTTTGTTTCAACGCAACCCCGCAAACCCGAGTATAGTGACTCACTTAAACATTTAGATAATACGTTCAGTAATAGAGAAAAAGCAGTATTAGGTTCAATTTATTCTGAAAGTTTACCCGCCATTTCAGCTAACGGAAAACCTGCAATTTTTGATGAGAAAGATAGTTCAGTCAAATACAAATCGGGAGATTCACTGTCTATAAACTGTTCGGGTACAGATGTGCCCCAGGTTTTGGTTGACGATAATGCACTTAGAGTTTCAATTGAAGGCAAATCGCCGGAAACATTTAATAATGGAACAGTTATTTCTGCGCTTGACAATACTCTTAGTTTTAGGGTATTTGATATTTCGTCTGGGAAGAAATCAGGCACTCTTGCATTTAAGGATGTTCGGTGCTTAAGCCTTCACAATTTAAATAAAGCGGTTAAATTGTTTAACAATGTTTCAGTTGATGTAAAAGGTAGATCATTTTCTTTTTACGCTGAGAAAGGGAACACTTACCGGGTCAGGGTCCCGTATTCTGAAAAATGGAAATGCAGTCAGGCTAGAACGGATTCGATTAACCAGTTCCTCGGTGTTTATGCCCATCACACCGGCAAAGTTACTTGCAGTTATCAGATCCCAGGCTTAGCCACAGGGACATTAGTTTCTTTTGTGAGTTGTATACTTGCCTTTGCGCTGTGCATGAAAGAATCTGGGGTTGAGTTTTCGAGGGTCTTTAAGGCTTTCAGGTTTTGTTCTTAGACTTTTTGGTTTTTCGGAGGATTGTTTATGCCTCAGAAGTACTCGCGGGAGTTTAGGGATCGTACTGTCGGGTTGACTTTTGACAAGCTTCGGCATAATCCTGGTGTTTAGAGAGCGGAGATTATTAGCGATACCGGGTTGGGCGTACTGCTAGTCGTGAATCATTGCATCGCTGGTTGGTTTAAGACGAGATAGGCAAGGGAAAAACCCGAGGTTAGTCAGGTAGAATTTTCCGAGATAAGGCGTTTGCGTAAGGAGTATGCACAGTTTGAACCCGCTAACGAGATTTTGCAGCTCAACTTTGTTCTCGGTCTTTGCCACAGTGGCATGCTATGCGCCGAACTGGCTGGGATATCGGGTGAGAATAACCTGACAAATCAACACGTCCAGTCGAGATTTGCGAGGTGTGTAGGGAGCGTATACCAGCTGCTACCCGTCTTTCTAACGCCCCTGATACGCGCCTGGATCTAGCTAATTGCCAGTTCGAAATGTTAAACCTAACCCGTTGTGGATTGCAGATATTGCCTATGCCCGCATTCTATCAGGTAACTTGAGAAAAGAATTACGCGGAAAAATGTATCCGTTTTTGTTAAATGCCCTCTACTAGTAGTGAAAGATCCGTAAGAGAGCCTCTGCCACTTTGTCACTGCTAGCAGACAATGATTTATTTTTCACTACCCATTCTCGCAGTCCATTACTGTTCCTCACGGGGGCATCTTCGTTAATTATTGTTTCCATTGCTCTCGCGACACTAGCAGCAGAGTAGTCAGCACAGATTCCAAGTTGGTTAGCGGCAATATCTTTACCAGCAGGACCTGGACCGGCGTAGATTACGGGCACGCCGCAGGAAAAGGAGGACAATACTTTAGTGGTGTAAGCAAATTCGTAACCTGATCCCGGTTTTATGGAAGCCAGTGAACACTTCGATCCCCGAATCCATTGTGAAGCTATATTTGGCGGCACGGTGTCGGAAAAGTGAACGCGCTTGTCCACCCCATATCGCTCAGCCATTTTTCGCAGCATTTGCCACTGTCCGCCGCGCCCCAGATAAACCAAGTGAACATCACGAACCGCAGATAATTGTTTGAGGGCTTTAATAAAAATATCGGCTCCATGCCACTCGGAGGCATTACCTGGGTAAATGAAATATGGGGAATCATATACCCCGATTTCCGCGCGCATTTTAGCAGTTGGGAGATGCCCCTCTCTACTAAAAGACTCGGTGTCAGCTCCCTGCGTGACCACAACAACCGATTTTGCCCCCATTTCCCGTACTTGAGCTGCAACTACTGAGTTAACTGCTATGACGGTTTTAGCACCTCTAATCGCAAATTTTTCAAGCATCCGTACAGCCACATAAACCGACGATGGGAAAATCTCCTTAACCGCTTCCGACCACAAATCAGCAGCGTAGTAGACATAGGGAACGCCGAGAAATTTACTGGCAATCCGCACGAAAAACCCGGTGGTAGGCGGGGGCTCAACCAAGGTCACGGCAGCGCGAGGCGAAAATAAAACTCGGAAAAATGCGGGAATATCAAAACTGAGATACTGTAGGTACCCGCGTACGTAACCTTCTTTATCGCGCAGTACCGGGAAACGCCGTACCCGATCTTGATCTGAAGCTTGCAGCCCTGGCGGGGGTGTGGTGGTAACTACTTCAACTTCTACGCCTTTTTCCCGTAGTGCCTTGGCAACTCCCGCTAAACGGAAAGAGGCCGCAGCTGCCTCCGGCAAATAGATCCGGGAAACTATCCGCACGAAACCGCGACGCTTACCCACCACAAATACCTCGCCTAGATTTCCTCTAACTTATTTTCAGCGACTTGACGGAAACGCTTACCGGACTGGGGGCACTCATACACGCCTTCTTCGCCCGCAACTGGCTGTAGCTTTACTCCTGCTGGCCCTACCCAGCCAATACGGCGCGCAGGAACCCCGGCTACCAGAGCATATTCGGGAACATCTTTGGTGACTACTGAACCAGCTGCCACCAGCGCCCAGGCGCCGATGGTTACCGGCGCCACGCAAACTGAACGCGCACCAATCGCCGCTCCCCGCTTAATAGTGACTCCCACCTGTTCCCAATCGGAAGCAGACTTAATCGAGCCATCCTCGTTAATCGCCCGGGGGAAATGATCATTAGTCAGTACCACTGCTGGCCCGATGAACACGCCGTCCTCTAAGGATGCCGGTTCATAAACCAGGGCATAGTTTTGCACTTTGCAGTTATCGCCCATGCGTACACCCTCGCCGATATAAGCGCCGCGCCCTATAATGCAGTTCTTTCCTAGCTGTGCATGTTCACGTACTTGCGCCAAATGCCAAACATTGGAGCCCTCCCCAATCTTCGCTTCGGGGGAAACGTCTGCAGTATCAACTATGCGGGTCATAACGTTACCTTTCAGTGGCTTCCGTAAGGGTAGTTTACCTTCAAAAGTAAACGACCACGAAACTTCCTACCCATAGAGAACTGGCCAGGTGGGCATACACCAGCTAACCTGATCTAGAAGTTTATCTAGTTGCTCTGATTTCTTAACGTATTCTGGGTTCTGTTCGGCAGTTTTACCTTCTTCAACCTGGCGTTGCGCGGCCTGCTCATCGGTATATTCGGGAATCTTTCCCGAAATGAGCAGCGGTTCCAGGTCAACAATCTCGCGCATATTCTTTATTGCCTTGTTGGCGGCGTCATCTTTCTCTGCAGCAGTTTCAAACTCTGAATAGTGCTCTGGAAGAATTTGTAGAAACTTCGCCCACTCAGGTGCTGCGTTTTCAGTTCCAGAGTCAGGATCTTTTTGCTGAACCTGTATCTGGGTTACGCGCTCTGTGAACGCTTTACCCTCCGCCGTTTGCTGCAATAGGTTACTCAAAACTTTATCCATTGCAGCGCATCCCTGGGATCCTGCCTGTACCTCCGGAAAGTTAGCGTTAGGTCCGACAGATGCTTTAATCTGTGGGCCGCTCGCTTGGGGAAGGGCTTCTTGCCCAGACCGAGACCAAAAATACCAGGACGCTACCATAACTATCGACGCCAGGACAACAACTACCCCAACGACAATCTCAAGCTTCTTGCCACGCATAGCCTGCAAAATCCCAAATAGTAACGCGAGGTCTTAGCTATCTGGCTAAGGGACGCACAACGTAGGGAGCAATGCTTCCCCAATTGTACAGAGCTCGCTGCCGAGCATGACCATAATTTGACTCGATTATTTGGTTGGAACCCACAAAAATAGCCACGTGGTAAATACCGCGACGTCCTTGCCAAAAGATCAAATCTCCTGGTTGCCTGGCACCGAACCCAACTTTTTGCAGGCGCGGATGCGCATACAGCTCTTTCGAACTGCGGTAAGTTGGAGCCGCATGGGAAATAACGTTTATCGGCTGCGGATCGATACCGGCAACATACATGGCTTGTAAGGCAAGCCCTGAACAGTCATATCCATCACGGCGTCCACCAGCTCCACCCCAGGTGTACTCACTGCCAATCTGGCTTCTTGCGAAAGAAATCATTGCGTTAACCCGCTGACTGCGGTTTGCGCTTAGCGGAACCGGGCGCATCTGAAAATCATCCATAGTCCAAGAGCGAGAAGTCATCCTTACCCACGTCCTATAATCGACAATCCCGTTAGCGCCTACTCTGATCCGTCGCTGAAAACGTTTGACCGCATTTTCAGTTCGTCCATCAAAAGTCATGCCGGCATTAAGAGGTACGCCCACACCCAGACGGGCTCGCACTTCCTTGACCTTGGTGCCGTTCCACCCGCGACGCGGAACTACAGTATTCCCGGGCGCGCGCACCCGGCTAACTGCTTGCAGATAGCGACCTGGGGCACGCCAACCCACAACTGGGGCTGGGGGTGCCGGTGGAGCCGGCTTTTGACATTTCTTAGATTTATCCCGGGCAACGCTATTTGCGATCTGCAGAACTCGTTCGCTAATTGCGAGAGGACCACCTAGAGCTACCACCTTGGTAATTTTACTGGTGCGGATGTGTTCACACACTTGATAGGGCAATACATCTCTGTAGGATAAAAGGATGCTCCCATCATCTAGAGCGCCACCAGGAATACCGTCCATCAGTGAAGACCCATTGGCCAAGTATCCAATATGTACCTCCCTCTTTAGCACTTCCTTTGAAATTGCCACCGAAGTATCAAAGGAATCGTAGCCCGCCAGATACCTGTCTGGATGAAAACTTCCCAGCTTTCTGTATCCCAGCTGTACGACCTCTTTCGCTCCTAAACTGGAAATTGCGTTCCTAGTATTGTCTGTAATACCGCCAGACTGGGTGCCAAAGAGAATGGGGCCGTCCCGTAAAGACATACCGGAGATAGCGTCAGGACCAATTTTACTCCCGCTCAAAAACCCATTTGTTACATATACCCGAGATGATCCATTAGGATACGCGTATTTTGCAATCGCGACCGCTGTATCTGCTACTCCAGGCCCTGCTAACCGCCCTAATTGTTGGTTAGAGACTTGAGCTTGTTGCAAAACTTGCGGCTGGATTGCCAAGGGACCCCCCAGAGCTATAACTTTTTCCGGGTTAACCTCAACTAGATAACGCTTGACTACATCAGGCAATCTATTACCGAAAGTAAAAACCACCGGTCCATCCTGCAGCGATCCCGCAGCAAAGGCATCGATGAGCGTCTCCACCGAAGCCAGATAGACAGTACTAGGCGGATCTGGGTACGCTTGCCTAGCGATAATAACAGAAGTCTCAAGCGCGTCTCGGCCGCCTAAACGGGACACATCGGGGCGCTGCTTTCGGGGAGGAGTCTGACTGCTATCTGAGCTGGACACTGCTTCAGGCTGTTTAGAAAGCGAAATATCTAAATCAGAATCAGTTGGAGAAGGGGTGTTCTCTGTTCCTACCCCATTCGCTTGATCCCCTGCACTCTTCGCTTCCTGTTGAGTGGCGTCTTGTTGCGCGGGCTCAGAGGGCACGCGAGTGTCGGCATAGGCAGGCACCGTTGCCAAAACTAAACTGGCGGCTGCTGTAAAACACGTTAGCCCTCTTATCATTCTGCTTTTACCAGTCATAACTGAGACCTCTTATACGGGGAAAATACGGTGATCTAAAGTCTACATTAAATGTTTTTCCTCATCAAAAGAAACAGGGGCCATGTCAACAGCAAAAACCTGGATAAGTTATTTTCTCCGAGCGGGGAATGTAAACTGTTTGCCCATTCCCACGTGGAATCCACGTAGAATAGATTCATAGTTTGTTGAGTTGTTGAAGACCTCAAAGGAGTTTCGATGCGCGTAGCAGTTGTGGCAATGGGAAAAATCGGCTTGCCCCTGGCAGTACAGTTTGCGTCTAGTGGACAGGACGTGATTGGGGTTGACGTTAACGAAAAGACCGTTGACCTGATTAACCAGGGCAAAGAACCTTTCCCGGGGGAAGCTCACCTGCAAGAAAAACTCTCTGAGCTGGTGCCTGCGGGAAAGCTGCGCGCCACCACCGACTACGCGGAAGCTATCCCCGATGCAGATGCAATCGTTTTAGTAGTTCCCCTGTTTGTTAATGACGAAACCTGGCAGCCAGATTTCGGGTGGATGGATCAAGCCACCCGTTCCTTGGCGGAGCACCTGACCCCAGGAACTCTGATCTCCTACGAAACCACTTTGCCAGTAGGCACTACCCGAGGCCGCTGGAAACCGCTGATTGAAGAGATCTCTGGTTTGAAAGAGGGCGAAGATTTCCACCTGGTGTTCTCTCCTGAGCGGGTACTAACTGGGCGGGTCTTCCAGGATTTGCGCCGCTATCCCAAGCTCGTAGGTGGACTAACTGAGGCGGGTACCCAGGAAGCAATCAAGTTTTATGAAAGCGTCCTGCAATTTGATGAGCGCCCTGATCTACCGCGTGAAAACGGAGTTTGGGACATGGGTAACGCTGAGGCTGCCGAGATGGCAAAATTGGCAGAAACCACCTATCGTGACGTTAATATCGGGCTGGCTAACCAATTTGCTGTCTACGCGGACAAAGTCGGTATTGACGTGCAAAAAGTAATCGATGCCTGCAACTCGCAACCTTATTCCCACATTCATCGCCCCGGGATTGCGGTTGGCGGACACTGTATTCCGGTTTACCCGCGCCTGTACCTATCCACCGACCCTGATGCCTCCGTGGTTCGGACTGCGCGTACCTATAACGCCGGGATGCCTGAATATGTAGTTTCCCGTGTTGAGGAAGTACTAGGGGATCTGAAGGGTGTCAAAGTGGTGGTACTGGGAGCTTCCTACCGGGGGGCAGTTAAAGAAACCGCGTTCTCCGGTGTGTTCGCTACCGTTGACTCCTTACGTAAGCGGGGGGCAAAAGTGCTGGTTCATGACCCCATGTTTAGCGACGAGGAACTAGCGGGCTTCGGTTGGGACGCCTACCACCTAGGCGAAGAAGTTACCGCAGCCATCGTGCAAGCTGACCACGCCGAATACAAAACCATCAGCGCGAAGGATCTGCCCGGCATCAAGTTACTATTTGATGGCCGCCGGGTAACCGATCCCCAGCTGTGGAAAGGTACCCCCCGCATGGTTATCGGGGATCAGGCTTCCCGCTAAAACTTAGCTCCGAACTCCATGGATATTCTTACTCCAGCTACACCTGAGCAGTTTTTCTACAACTGGTGGCTATTTCCGTTCCCACTTTTGGTTGCCTTGGCAACAGTGTTCTTGCCAGGACTTGCCGTTGGTGCCCAGATTGGTTTGCGGAGGAAGTGGCTCTGGGCTTGGGCGCCCGCAGCTTCAGTTACCATTGCTGCTGTAACTGCGATTGCTGCAGGAAAAATCGGGATCACCTGGGGATTCTTACCACTGCTAGTGGCGACCCTGCTTGTGCTACTGGTCTGTTGGATGGGAAAGTTTGTTCGTGGAAAATTTCGTGGCACTCCGCGTGTTTTTCCAAAAGACACTTCCCTGCAAACGTCTCCAACCCCCAGTAAGGATTGGCAGATTCCCGCGACTTTTCTAGCGGTCTTTATTCTTGCCACTATCTGGTTCGCCACTGTCATAAGACTACCGGGTGCTTTCGCTCAAAGCTGGGATAACGCCTTTCATCTAAACCTGGCGATGATGTTCACCCAAAACGGTAACGCTTCTACCTTAGCGGCGAACATCGTAGGAAAAGACCCCACAGGTTACTACCCGGCGGCCTGGCATGGACTAGTGGCCTTGATAGCCAGTGCCTGCAGTCGATCAGTGGTAGTGGCGACCAACGCATTGACCATTGTCGTTGCTTTCTTAGCTTGGCCGCTAAGCATTTATACATTTACTTCGGAGGTCACCAGAAATAAGGTTGCATCCACCTTAGCGATCCCGTTGTCTCTGGCTTTCCCGCAGTTTCCCCTGGGGTTCATCGGATATGGCACTCTGTACCCAAACTTGTTGGGATACACTTTTATTCCTCTTTGTGCCGCGCTACTAATTAACTGTTTACGTAAATGGCCTCACCAGATTATCTATAAGCTATGTTTAACAGTAGTCGCCGTTACAGCAGCGTCTATTAGCCATCCAAATTCGATTTTTGTAATCGCAATATTCTTTGTAGTCATTACCTGGTGGTTTACGCTTCGCGCAATACTGAAAATATTAACTAGCGCGAAAAAAAATAAAGTAATACAAACCCTATTCGTATTGGGCTGGTCCCTACTTTGGTTTGGAATATACGTTTCCTGGGATCGGTTCTGCTATCGTATAGCTTTTATTCACGCAATGCGGGGACCGGAAGCATATAACTTCAACCCAGTATCAGAAACCTATAGGAAAGCTATCAAAGATCTACTTTTATTAACTGGCGGCACCGGTTTCAACAACTCTTTCCAGTACTCATTACTGCTCTTAGCGCCTTTAACAATCTTACTTTGGGTGGGTTTCTTTAGAATTTCTCGTTTTCCCAGACAATGGTTACTGTGCTTTACTTGGGTACCTCTAGCGTTCTACTACCTAGTAGTTTCCGGTATGCAAAACATTAGTTTAAGACGCTACTTTGTGGGGGTCTGGTACAACGATGCTCCGCGAGTATTTGCGCCTATCGTATTTGTCGCAGTTCCTCTCGCTGCAATCGGAGCCGCTTGGATTTGGAGTTTAATCCTCAGGTTTGTTCCTAAAATCCGTTCCGCCAGAAAGAAAGCAATGGTACTTCCTCTTTACGTGGCGTGCCTAGCTCTTTTTACTATTTGGGGACCGCTACCTCTAAAATCTACAAGCCCCTGGGTATTCTCGGCTTTTGCGATTCCAGAACCTAACGTAGATGGAGAGCAGCTAATCGACACCGACGAGCTGGAACTGTTATTCTCACTGCCGGACTATGTACCAAAGAATGATGCCGTGCTGGCAAATCCCTGGGAAGGTGGAACATTCGCCTGGGCTATTGGAGAACGGAAAACAGTATTTCCCAAGATATCTGCAGGCATATATCCCCCCGATCTTGGCGTATTAGCAAAGAATTTAGATCCTCAGAGTGACCCTCAAGTTTGTAACAAAACCAAGATGCAAAATTCGTATTATTTGCTTGAACTAAGAAACCAGTATCTTTGGGGAGGCAGTGGCTGGGGAGCCGAAAAACAATATCCGGCCCTTGACGTTATCGATTCGGTTAATTCAAAACTCGTGAAACAAGTTGGACAGGCCAAATTACTGCGTTACCAGGGCTGCCAGTAGGAACGGCAGTGAGCTACCAAATCGATACTTGGCCGGTTCACTGTCGCCTAAATTGTTTCATTTGTTGTTAGCTTTTCCCTGGAAAAGACTATTTTTTATGTGGGATTTAACCGACGTTAGAATCCGTATAATTGCTGGATTTTGCATTACAGATTCTATCTCTTGGAGCCTACCGCTGATAATATTGAGCTCTTCGTGTATATCACGTTGTTCTTCTTGTATAGTGTGCTGCTTTACCTGCATATTAGCTAAGATTTGAATAACGCGATCCAACCTAGTTGCTAACTCCTCGGTTCCCTTGCCTATTAAGAGGGGTAACCCGGTACCCTGTTGACCAATGTATTTACGTAGTGCGTTGTCACGAACTTCGGCATCATTCTGTTGATGGCATTGGTCTAGCAAGAATACAGAGTTACCTGTATCAGGTGATCCATCGGTGGGGCGCTGGTGCCAGAATGCAAGTGGTTTTCCATCGATAAAGCCGAAATTACCAGCACACGCAAGTTGGAGGTTTAGGTACCAATCCTCCACCACATCAAGATTTACCTCGGGATCACTAAGGTCATTGACAGCGCTGCGCCTATACAATGTCGCGATTGGTACGGTGGTGTTCGCCCGCAAAAGGTTGGTAACCGAAATAACAGATTGCTCGGGATGGTAAATCCACCTTGATATCTCGACTATTTTACTTTTTTCTACGCTCTCTACCACTACTTCTAGCCTGGTAGCGACGGCTGTACTATCGGGATTGTCCTCTAAGTAACTGACCGTCTTACTCAAAAACTCTTCATCCCAGGTGTCATCATCATCGTGAACCACAAAGAACGGGCTATCGGTAGCATCGAAGCCCTGCTGCCAAGCACGACCTCTGCCAACGGAAGTGGTATTACTGAAAACTTCCGGTCGCGACGGCAGATTTTGTCCTTGCTGCTCCACAATCTTGTCGACTTGCTCAGCTGAGCCTCCATCGTTAACAATCACCACAGAAAAATCACGAAACTTCTGTTTAGCGATATCTCGTAAAGCTCTTTCAAGGAAAAATGGCCGATCCTTCGTCCGAAGAATTATCGATACCCGAGGAGGGGTTACGCCTTCAGCATTACATTCCACCATATACACTATTCTAGCCTTGTACACCCGGATATAGCTTTGTCCCGGTCTGTCAAAAGCTATTTCTTCAATAAACGAGTACTATGGATGTGCCCCGCGGGAAGGAAAATAATCATGTCGGAACCTCTAGTTAGCATAATCACTCGGACAAAAGATCGAGCGGTTCTTTTACGCCGCGCGTTATCTGACTGTGTAAAACAAACCTACGACAATTTTGAGCTAATAATCGTAAATGACGGTGGTGCTTCCAGTCCTGTCGATGCCCTCCTTGAAGAATTCTCATCCAAGCTAGCGGGACGTGCCCGGGTTATTCACAATCAAGTTTCCCAAGGAATGGAACGGGCATCCAACCAAGGCATAGAAGCTTCAAGCGGAAAATACATTTGTATTCACGACGATGACGACACCTGGGCTCCCAGTTTTTTGCAAACTTGCGTCGGTTACCTAGAAGCGAATCCTGATCAAGGGGGAGTTGCGGTCAGAACGCAGATAGTCCTAGAACAATTAGAGGGAAACAAGGTTACCGAAATAGGACGCGAAATAGCCTGGCCTGAAATCCACCAGTTCTCACTCTCTAAGTTAATGATCTCGAACATCGCGGTTCCAATAAGTTGTATGTATCCACGAGCGGTCATTGACAATCTCGGTGGGTTCCGCGATGACTTACCAGTAGTTGGGGACTGGGAATTTCATCTGCGCTTGGCTCTCAAATATCAAGTTGGTTTCATTGACGGAAAGCCCTTGGCTTTCTGGCATCAACGCCGCGCGGCTAAAGGTGTAATGGGTAATTCGGTTTTCGCTGGTGCTGATAAGCACCAATACTTCGATCTACAGGTTCGAGACGAATATTTAAAGGATTATGCGGAGCACAACGGCATCGGAGCCTTACTGTGGCAGGCAGCGATGTTCAACCAGATCAGAGGCGGTTCAGAAACAGCTTTCGGGTGGACAAAACGTAAAGTACACGATTTCCTCGCGGAACGGCGGCTAGGGAAGAGTAAAAAGTAGCAAGCTATTTTCTTTCTGCCCTTGGATATCTGATACGGGGGCGTTGCGCAAATCCCGAAAGGGCTGCCCGGACAAGTTTAAGTTTAAGTTTTAAGGGTGCCGGAGAAGTTCGTAACTGAGAGACCATTCCTTGGAATAGATCCGCCAGAATCCGCAGTTTTCTTAACGACATGGCTGCAGATACTTGATTGCGGGCTCCGCGAGAGAACTTCCAGAAATTATCTTCGGTAACTTCCCCCCAGTAAACCCCGGCATTATTAGGCATCCAATGGTCGCAGATTGAGTCCGGTACAAAGATTCCTTCCCGCCACTTAGCTAAACGATAGGTATATTCTGCATCGTCAAACCAGATGAAATATTCTGGATAAGGCAGGCCGCATTGTTTTACTGCTTCGCGGGTAACTAGACAAGATACAAACGAGCAGCAATCTAGGTTGAGCCAGTTCTCCTCTCTTGCCAGAGGCATAACCCCATCCCAAGACACGGTAGGCAAGTTCATGTAACAGGCATTACCATCTTTCCACACCACCATGGAGGCTGCATAGGAAGGTAACTCCCCTCTGCTCTCGCCAGCTTTTTCTAGCCCCTGCACCAGTTTTTCGAGGGTGTCTTCACGCGGGATCGTGTCATCATCCATAATCCAAAAGGCATCGTAACCCTCGGAATAAGCAACATCCATTCCATAGAAAAATCCGCCAGCTCCCCCAGTGTTTTTAGCTAGGCGATGCACTGCAGTAGGGAGTTTCATTTGCCTGCTCTTCAATATCTCAGGGGTTGAATCTGTGGAAGCATTATCAATAACAAAGAGTTTTTCCGGAAGATATGACTGTTTCTCTATAGCCGCTAAAGAACGCTGCAATAAATCAGACCGGTTAAAGGTAACCACTACCGCTGCAACTCGCATACTTTCCCTTCCTTCTGAAACAGTGTAAATACTGGTTCCACCGTGTAAATCTTATAGCATTACCCGGATCATCAGGATTTAGCTCCCTGAGCTACACAAAATCATTAAGCCTGAAGTATAGGCGCCACCAAGTTCGATGGTAAAGATTTCCTCTCTCCCCACTCTATTTCTCTTCTAATTGGCAAACTGATCGCGGGGAATTACTTTCATATAAGACTCTAGGCTAAATACTGAACATTAAAACACGTATTTTTGAAATCAGTTTTTATTAATGGATCTCAACCGGTATTGTCACCGCCCCTATATCCATGCTACAGATTTTCCTCGGTGGCTACGATATAGTGCGGGCGGCGCTTTACTTCCGTATAAATCCGTCCCACGTATTCACCAACGATCCCTATAGAGGCCAGCTGCACTCCTCCAAACGCAATGATTGCAGCGATAGTGGTGATATAGCCGGGCGCACTCACCCCACTAATCATCCAGCTTACAAACAGATAGATAAAGTACAGGACACCCAGGGTAAACACCCCGCCCCCTAGCCAAATCACCGCTCTTAGCGGCCGAGAATTAAACGACAACACCGAATCAATCGCATAGTTGAAAAGTTTCCGGGTACTCCAAGAGGATTCCCCGCCCTCACGCTGCACATTCCGGTAAGTTATTTCAGCTGTCGGGAACCCAATCCAGGAAAATAGGCCTTTCGAAAATCTTTGTGCCTCCGGCATAGACAAAATCGCCCTCACAGCGCGCCGTGAAAGCACACGAAAATCGCCCGCACCATCCGCTAATTGCACATCCATCATGGAGTTAACGAACCGATAGTAAAGACGAGAAAGCCTGGTTCGCACCGCCGGATCCCCTGCACGATCCCGACGGGCAATAACTTGATCCGCACCGTTCTCATCCATTTTCTTTAGCATTTTCGGGATCAACGAAGGTGGGTGTTGTAGATCTCCATCCATAATCACGACCCGCTGTCCGCTGGAATATTCCAAACCGGCAAGCATCGCGGCCTCTTTGCCGAAATTGCGGGAGAAGCCAATAACCTTAACCCGCCGATCTTGCTTTGCTAAACCCTTTGCTACCCGCAAAGTTTTATCCGGCGATCCATCATCAACCAGGATCAACTCCCAATCAATAGCGTGACCCAAAGCCGCCGCAACCGCGGCATGCAACTCGATTAGATTCGCTTCTTCCCGATAGCAAGGCACCACCAGGCTGAGATCGGGGCAAATGCGCTTATTACTAGTCACGTGCCTATTGTATAGGGGTATACAGTCCCGTAGAGCTAAGCAGCAATAAAATCACACCTGCCTATTGCCCAGCAATGTTTCTGCACCTGAGCCCCGAAACTAGTATCATGTCAATTGACAGTACAATTACTTTTGGAGGAGATAATGTACCAGGTTAAGGGCACTGAACTTTCCGTTTTTGAACTGGCTTTAGGTGCGAACACTTTCGGTTGGACTAGCGATAAGGCTGATTCCTTTGCGGTAATAGATGCGTACCGGGAAGCAGGCGGGAACTTCATTGATACTGCCGATGTTTATTCTGCCTGGGGCGAAGGCTTAAAAGGCGGAGAATCCGAGACCGTAATTGGCGAATGGCTGCGCGAGCGCAAAGCACGTGACCAGGTTGTTATCGCTACTAAGGTTAGCCAACACCCCGATTTTCCCGGCCTGTCCCCCGAAAATATTCAGGCTGCCTGTGAGGCTTCCCTCAAACGGCTACAGACCGACTACATCGACCTGTATTACGCGCATTTCGATGACAATAAGACCCCTATCGCCGAGATGGCGAGGGCGTTCGATGCGCTAGTAAAAGCGGGCAAGATCCGTTACGTGGCCATGTCAAACTTTTCCCCTGCCCGGATGCGCGAATGGTTCCAGGTTGCTAAAGAGGAGAACCTGTCAGCACCGGTCGCGATCCAAAATCAATACAACCTGCTCTACCGTAAAGAGTTTGAAGAAAACTACCAGCCTATTTGCAGCGAGTTCGGGGTTGCCGAGTTCACTTACTTCTCGCTAGCTTCCGGCTTCCTGACCGGAAAATACCGTAAAGCAGAAGACCTGGCCGGCAAGGATCGTAGCGATTTCTTATCGGAATACAATCGCCCCGAATCTTTCGCACTGGTAGATGCCCTGGTAAAGGTGGCTGAGGAACTCGGTTCTACCCCCACTGCAGTATCTCTCGCCTGGCTGCGCGCCAAGGGCGTGGCCGCCCCGATTGCCTCTGCACGTAATCCGGAGCAGCTAAAGGATCTGGTGGCTTCCGCCAGCCTGAGCCTACCGGCAGCAGCAATTGCTACCCTAGACGAAAAATCACAGCCTTTCGCCTAAATACATAGAAAGTAAAAAATTAAACTACCGGCTTGGGTGAGGATAAACC